>Ga0315336_1000418_pt1 | contig 123756 bp, 104 predicted proteins | sample ASW5metaG_FD_204512 | JGI IMG/M metagenome (GOLD analysis project Ga0315336, IMG submission 204512) | Ammonia-oxidizing marine archaeal communities from Monterey Bay, California, United States - ASW #5 | ecosystem: Environmental > Aquatic > Marine > Intertidal zone | place: USA: California... | reverse complement strand
TGACCAACGGTCCCAGTCATTGCTGCAGGTATCCGTATAGAGCCTCCTGTATCGGACCCAAGGGCCAGAAAAGCGGACCCCTCCCATAGGCTCACCCCCGCACCGCATGACGAACCTCCTGGTATCCGCTGAACTTTCTCATCCCAGGGATTCCGTGGTGTCCCCCAATGCGGATTGATACCAACTGCCCCAAAGGCAAATTCGACTGTGTGTGTTTTGCCAATCGTGATTGCCCCTTGGGCACGGAGCTGGGCAACCAACCAGGCATCACTTGACCACACATCCGGCAATTGCCGCGCTGTTCCCGCAAATGTAGGGAATCCTTTTACGCCATAGAGGTCTTTGGCTGAAATGGGAATCCCATGAAAGGGTCCTGGTACGACTCCTCGAGCCAGAAGCTCATCGGCCCCTCGAGCCAATCGAATGGCTCCTTCAAGATCTAGAGATTTGTACGCGTTCAGGTGACCTCCATGCTCCTTGTGTCGACTCACTGCGATCTCGGTCAACTCTACAGCAGAGATCGCCCTGTTCCTCACGGCTTCTGCTAGCCGTGATAGAGGTTGTGCAAGAATGTCATCCATGCCGGCATGATAGGTTGAGTTTGTCACAACTCGCGAATCTCCTAGCTAGCGGCTTGACCATTTCAGTATGCGCATTGGATGTTGATCACCCCACCACATCTTCCTTGAGCTTGAGATTACATCATGAGACAGCGACTCCTCACTCCACTAATTCTGTTTGCCATCACGTTCGCTGTAACCCACACACATCTCGAGGCGTCCTTAACCCAGCAGGAAGAAGAGCAGGAAGAGAACCCAGGGGACGATAAGTCCTACTCGGACGTCGTAACTAGTGAAGCCGTAACAAGTACGGGCCTCTTCACCACGCATATGATCGGTGACGACCTATACTACGAAATCCCGCTCAATGAACTCGGCCGAGAGATGCTTCTATTGACGCGGATTGCTAAGTCTGCAGACGGCTCAGGCTATGGTGGATCTAAGGTCAATACATCCGTCGTGCGTTGGGACCGTAGAAACAAGCGCGTATTTCTGCGGCTCGTGAGTCATCAAAACTATGCTGATGACGGTGAACCAATTGCACGCGCAGTGGCCAATTCCAACTTCGAGCCAGTTATCCACACGTTTGAAATCGAGACATTCTCAAACGACTCCTCGGCCCTGGTGATCGATGTCACTGATCTCTTTACTGATGACGTCCCCATGCTCGGCTTACAGAAAAATCGGCGTGAAACCTATGGCGTAAGGAGAGTGGATCCAGAGCGTACCTTTGTTCTCCGATCGAGTGCGTATCCCCGAAATGTCGAGGTACGCCGGGTACTCACTTATGAAGCCTCTGAACCTCCTTCCAATGATCCGACAAACACGCTGTCTATGGAGATGCATCATTCGATGCTCGCCCTACCTGACAACCCGATGCAGCCCAGACTCTGCGATGAGCGCGTGGGCTTCTTCAGTACGAGCCAGATTGATTACGGGCTCGATGAGCAGCGTGCTACGGAACGGTGTTTTATAACGCGCTGGCGTCTAGAACCCAGCGACCCAAATGCATTCGCTCGCGGAGAACTCGTCGATCCGGTAGAGCCCATCATCTATTATATCGACCCGGCAACACCTATGAAGTGGCGACCGTACCTGAAGCAAGGCCTGGAAGATTGGCAGATTGCTTTTGAAGCAGCAGGCTTCAGTAACGCAATCATCGCGAGGGATGCGCCGACACCCGATGAGGACCCGGATTGGAATGCCGAGGATGCCCGCTACTCAGTGATCCGCTACCTGGCATCAACAGTTCAAAATGCTTCAGGCCCCCACGTTCACGACCCTCGCACAGGAGAGATCCTCGAGAGCGATATCCAGTGGTACCACAACGTGATGAACCTACTCAGAAATTGGTTCTTTATTCAGACCGCAGCTGCAAATCCTGATGCACGAGGAGTCGAATTTAGCGACGAAGTCATGGGCGAACTGATCCGCTTCGTTTCCTCGCATGAGGTAGGGCACACACTCGGCTTACAGCACAATATGCAGTCGTCTGCTGCATATCCTGTTGACTCACTCAGAACCCGTTTTCCGTGTCGAATGGGTATTGCTCCATCAATCATGGATTATGCGCGTTTCAATTACGTGGCCCAGCCCGGTGATGATACGTGCTTCATGCCCGCGATTGGCCCCTACGATCAATTTGCGATCGAATGGGGATATAGGCCGATGCCGGGAGAAAATGAACTGTCTGAACGCGAAAGTTTACGGGAAATGGTGGTCACACAAACCGCTGATCCTGTATATCGATTCTCGAGTCCGACTGGGGCGGATCCGACCGCACTCACAGAGGCTATCGGAGATGACGCCATGAGGGCGTCTGACCTTGGTATTGCGAACCTCAAACGAATCGTAGACAACCTGAAGGCCTGGACATATCAAGCAGGTGAAGACTTCTCGGATCTTGAAGAGCTCTACACCAACGTCATAGGACAGTGGAACCGTTACTCCGGTCACGTACTCACCAATATTGGAGGCGTCATTCTTACCCGAAAACGCCAAGGCCAGGAAGGAGTTCAATACGAACGTGTGCCGAAGGAAAAGCAGGAAAGAGCGATGGATTATCTGAATAATCAGGTGTTCGCTACGCCTACCTGGATGCTCCGCTCAGATATACTCAACCAATTCCAGGACTCTGGAGCACCGGATGTCGTGCGACAAAGGCAAGTCAGCACGCTGAACCAAGTTCTCAATACTGACCGTATGAAACGTCTCATAGAGCAAGAAGCCTTCCACGCCTCAGGAGCATACTCACTGGGTGAGATGCTCAGCGATCTCCGTAATGGTGTGTGGTCTGAATTGGCTAGCGGAGACGACACAGATGTATACCGCAGAAATCTCCAGCGGGCTTACCTAGGGCGTATGGACGAACTGATGAGCGATGAAAATGCTCTGCAGACCGACATTGCTCCGTATGTGCGGGCACACCTGAATTCACTCCTAGAAGGGTTGCTCCAGGAACGGCAGGCACGAAATGGGGCAAACCCTAACGCCACTGCACTCCACTATGATGACTCGATGGCTCGGATCCAAACTATGCTGGAACCGAACGGGTAGGTGTCTAGTGGGGAGGTAACTGAGCCTAAGGCCTATGTACATGGGTACGGTGAGCGGGAAGCCCAGCGACTCATGGACCAAGCCGAATCTGTCTCGGATCTGATCCACCACGACACCGAGTTCCCGCCAGACAGCAGGATCCTCGAGGTCGCCTGTGGAGTCGGCGCTCAGACGGTTGCGATGGCTCAGCGACTCCCTGCTTGTCGTTTCGTGTCATTTGACAAAATCCCGCAATCGGTTGGGTTGGCCGCAGAGCGCGTCCGGACAGCCGGACTGCAGGAGGTACATCTGCTTACCGCTGACCTGTTTGAAGCTCCGTTCAAACCAGAAAGTTTCGACGTTTTATTCGTCAGCTATCTGCTCGAGCACCTACCTGACCCTCTTGCTGCGCTGATCAGCCTCAAAACACTTCTGCGTCCCGGTGGCACCGTACTTGTTGTGGAAGGAGATCATGGGTCTTGCTACTTCCATCCAGACACCCCAGAGGCCATTCGTGCGTGGAAGTGCCTTATCGAGGTCCAGGCTGGGCTCGGATGCGACTCCGAAATCGGACGAAGACTGCACCCGCTACTTCAGTCTGCAGGCTTCGAAAATGTGCGAGTCTCCCCACGTATGGTCTATGCAGACAAAAACCGTCCGCTCATGCAGCATCAGTTCGTACTTCAGACGATCGTGCCAATGGTCGAGGGCATTCGAACTGAAGCACTGGCCAAGAGTCTGATGCCGCCTATCGAGTGGGAGAAGGGCGTCTCAGACCTCCGGGAAACCGGACTCAGCTCAAAGGGCACCTTCTGCTATACATTCTTCAAAGCCAGCGCTAAGAAGTGCGACTAATCTGAATACCGCTGTGCTAAGCTGGGAGTGAATGAATAGGCGCAAATAAGGTTCAGTTAGTATGGCCTACCTCCGAATCTCTTCACCCAAAAGTGGTGGAGTCATCTTAGGGTCACGTCTCACCTTAGTAGCCTGCTCAAATGCATACCCTAGCCCAAATAAGCGGGGCTCACTGAACGGTCGACCGAGAAATGAGATTCCAACCGGAAGCTGATCACTGGTAAAACCACCGGGTACAATCAAGTCTGGGAACCCCGTGAGATTTGCGATGTTTGTAGCAGATACTCCTCCACCACCACCGTTTACCAAAGAAGGACGAGTAGGTGAAGTCGGGTATACAATCACATCGAGGTTTTGGGCATCCATGAGCCCGGCCACAATACTTTGTACCATCGGGAGTCCATAGTTCTTCATCGCTATGTACTCATGGTCATCGAGCGTTCCACTCTCCTCCTCCTGTCTGAGCAGTGACCAACGTGTAGGGTTTGGTGTTCCGCCCTCTGGGGTGAGTGATGTAATCTCCATGGACCGCTCTACCATCTCCTTAAGCGTCTTTGGGTATTCCGGTCCAATCGTGGCCAGATACTCAGGGATTTGAGCACGAAACTCTCTCCACCGTATCGTCGTATACCAGTCACCCTTGATATCCAGAAGCCACTGAGGAAAATAGACATCCACCACAGTGGCACCCTCGGCTCGCATCGCCTCAAGCGAAGCCTCAAGAATCCAGTCAACCTCGGTATCTTGCCCCAGAAAATCTCGGGCAACCCCGATTCTTGCATCACCGAGTGCGCTCACGTCCAAGAATTGGGTGTAATTGGTTTCAAAACGATCGGCGCTCTTACTCGTCGCAGCGTCCTCCGGGTCGATTCCGGTCATGACACCCAGCATTGCTGCCACATCGTATACATGCCGCGCCATAGGGCCTGCCATGTCAAAAGAGAGGGCAAGCGGTACGATGCCATCACGACTTAATAAACCATGTGTTGGCTTGAGTCCGGCTATACCATTGGCTGTAGTTGGTCCACGAACAGATCCACCCGTATCCGTGCCGATACCCAACTGCGCAAAGCCGGCTGCTATTGCTGCGCCCGTCCCTCCAGAAGAGCCTGCCGGAGAACGCTCTGTATCATGAGGATTCCTGATAAAGCCACCGACCGAACTCATCGTTACACCAGAGGCGAGTTCGCTCATGTTGAGCTTCGCTAGAATGATCGCCCCGGCGTTCCTAAGTTTTTCAACGATAAACGCGTCATCTGGTGGCAGTGACCCTGCCAAAAGCAATGAGCCGGCAGTGGTGGGCATGTCAGCAGTATCGATGTTGTCCTTAAGTGCTAGGGGGATGCCATGTAGTGGAGAACGCGGTCCACTCAGCCTGCGTTCCTCATCAAGGATTCTCGCGGTCTCTAAAGCCTGGTCATTTAGCCAGAGGACAGCGTTGAGACGGGGACCATCCTGATCGTAGGCCTGGATCCGAGCAAGATACAGTTCGACGAGGCGCTCAGAAGTCAGAGTTCCTGAGTTAAAGGCGGCGTTGATATCCTCAATCGTTGCCTCGGAGAGGCCGAGCATTTGAGCCGATAAATTGTTGGTAATAGGTGCGTATAGGCCCGTGAATAGGCCAAGTAGTAGCATGGTACGCCAAACACATCTCGCTGTACTCATTATCACACCTCTTTCACTAGATTTCGGGACTGCTAGATGCCACATATCGGGTTTCTCGAACAAGCGCACAAGCTCGCCACCCTCTCTACTCCTTCGACCGTAGCACAATCCGATGGCTCTCGCCAAATCTGACAGACGCATCGATAAGTTGTCCGCTAGCCCACCCTACCTTACCATGCGCAAGTTCCCCAGGCAGGAGTCAGGTTAGGTGAGTGATAGAGACACCTTCGAAGCCGTCCAAACCACAAGCGCTTCCGCTCACGCTGTCAGTGACTCGGATACGGTCGTCATCAGGCCCGAAACGACACCCGAGTGGTCCCGTCGCAATTTCATAAAAGGAGTCATCGCTTCCGGAGTCACTGTTTCCGGAGCTGTGTACTTTGGCCCGGCACTAGCGCCTCCCCAGCCTTTATCAGCGCAGGGTGTACCGCGTCTGATCACACTCAATGTCAACGGTCAAACTCGTCGGGTTGACGTACTGCCAGGTGAGACACTCGCGATGACCCTTCGCTATAAACTCGGACTCACAGGAACAAAGTTAGGGTGTGATCGCGGCGAGTGCGGTGCGTGCACTGTACTCATCAGCGGTACAACTCATTATTCCTGCTCGACGCTCACCCAACGAGTACGTGATCGTAAGATCACTACTGTCGAAGGACTCGAAAGCCCGGACGGCAACCTACACCCGGTTCAACAAGCATTTGTTGACGAACTCGGTCCTCAATGCGGCTTCTGTACGCCAGGACAAGTGATGTCAGCTGTCGCATTGCTTGAGGCAAATCCTAATCCCACACGAGCAGAAGCCCGTGTCGCCATGTCAGGAAACCTCTGCCGTTGTGGTGCATATGATCACTATTTGAACGGTGTGATGCGTGCCGCGGGGGAGTCACAAAATGGCTGACCTGATCGGTAGAGATTTCACCCCACCTGACATTCGCGCAAAAGTTACCGGTAGAGCTAAGTACGCAGAAGATTTTCGGGCTGATGGAATGCTCTTTTGTCGACTTCTTAAGAGTCCGATGCCCCACGCTCGTGTACGAGCTATCGATACTGCTAAGGCACTCAGCATGGATGGTGTCATCGCCATACTGACAGCAGATGAAGTCCCTAAACAACAGGGTCCTGCCAATAACATCCTTACAAATGAGCCCCATTTCGTCGGGGAGCCGATCCTTGCCGTAGCCGCTGTTGATGAAACCACTGCACAAAACGCAATCGAAGCAATCAAGCTGGATCTCGAACCACTGCCCTTCTGTCTAGATCCATTAGAAAGCCTCAAGCCCGGAGGCCCAAATGCGCGCACGGACGGCAACGCCATCGTGCCGCGTGAAGGTGTCAAGGAAATCAAATGGAAATCAGAAGACTTCATCGCTGCGGATGAGGGCAAGCTTCCAATGGGCGAACCAACCACCGAGTGGTCCTACGGTGATCTGGAGCAAGGTTTTGCAGAGGCCGCACTTATCGTAGATGAAAGCTTCGTCACGGCGAGCCACTCGCATCATTCAATGGAGCCCCGGACTGCGATGGCGTATTGGCAGAACGGGAAGTGCTATGTCCATGGGTCAAGCCAAAGCCAGGCAATCGTTCTACCCGGGCTGGCAAATTACATCGGCATCGAGCCTGAAGACCTAGTGTATATCGCTGAGTACTGTGGAGGTGGCTTCGGCTCAAAGGGTGGTGCGTACCCGACAATGGCAATTCCCGCGCATATGTCGAAGAAGACAGGGAGACCTGTCCTCATGCGCATCAGCCGTGCAGAAGAATACTTCCTCGGCTCAGCGAGGCCCGGATTCCAGGGCCACCTTAAGATCGGATTTCGCGAAGATGGTCGAATGACTGCCGCTGACCTGTACATCGTGCAGGAGAACGGTCCCAATTCTGGATTCGGAGACATGGGAAGTGCAGCTGGAGCAGTATCCATCGTCTATACTCCCCATGCGATGCGCTTCCGGGGCATCTCCGTTTTGACGAACACTCCACCTCGCGGTGCGCAGCGAGGCCCGGGCCAGAACCAAATGGCGACTGCAATCGAGCCCCTGCTCGACAAGGCAGCTCAGGAATTGGGAATCGATCGGGTTGCCATCCGCCGAATAAATGCACCCGATAGCAACTCGCGTTACGGAGCCAACCAAGGTCCAATAACTAGCGCACACCTACGCGAAGCCTTGGACATAGGTGCAAACCAGTTTGGCTGGGCTGAGAGAAGTACCCGCAGTGGTCAACGCACTGGGTCCAAAGTGATTGGGATTGGCGTCGGCCAAGCCTTCCACTCAGCTGGGTCAAGTGGCTTTGACGGCCTGGTCCGCATAACGCCAGACGGAAAGCTGCACGTCCACACCGGCGTTGGTAACCTCGGAACTTATTCTTATGCGGCAACGTCGCGTGTTGCAGCTGACGTACTCAAGCATCGATGGGAGAATACAGTGCTTGTGCGAGGAAACTCGAGCCACCACCTGCCCTGGAACAATGGGCAATTTGGGAGCAACACATCATTCACGATGACTCGCACGAACTATGCAGCTGCGATGGACGCGTTGCAGAAACTTAAGGAGCTTGCCGCAATTGAACTCGGTGGTGAAGCAGATGACTACGATGTCGCCAACGAAACAGTTTTCAGACGTGGTAATCCATCAAGGTATATCACCTACGCCCAAGCAGCGCAGCAAGCAATTAAGGTCCAAGGAGCTTATAGCGGATATGAAACGCCTGATGAGATCAATTCTATGACACGGCGTGCGGTGGAAGGGTTAGTGGGTACGGGACTCATCGGAGTTGCCCGTGACAACTTGGAGCGACGCGGCACTGTGCCAGCACTGGCTGCAGGCTTCATCGAGATCGAAATCGATGTCGAGACTGGACGAATCGAGATTCTCGACTACCTCGGAGTCGCAGATTGCGGAACGGTCCTACACCCGCAAAGCCTCGCGAACCAGATCAAGGGCGGTGCAGTGATGGGTTTTGGTATGGCGTGCACCGAACGTCACATTTACGACTCGAAGTGGGGGCTCCCAGGAGGTGTCGGCTTCTACCAAGCAAAGCCCCCATCCTATGTGGACGTTCCTTCGGAGATGGACTGGGCAGCTGTGGGTATTCCAGATCCACAGAATCCGGTAGGAGCGAAGGGGATTGGTGAACCGCTAATGGGCTGTGCCGCAGCGGCGCTTTTATGCGCGATCTCCGATGCGTTAGGTGGCCATTACTTCAATCGGACACCTGTCGTCCCAGACATGATCGTGAATGCGTTCATGGGTCAAGAACAGTCACATCGTCCACTCCAGGTCAACACCCAGTAGAGGAGTAAGCCCAATGATGAAAGATATGATCCCGGGCTTCGAACTCTTTCAGCCGACAGAAGTTGAGAGTGCCCTTGAGCTCCTCGACCGCTTTGGGGAGGATGGCTGGGCCCTTGCGGGTGGCTACGATAGCCTAGACTGGTTCAAGAATCGTGGTAAGCACCCCGAAGCCGTGATTGACCTCCAGGGCCTCGCAGGATTGAACCGGATTGTTGAAATCCCAAATGGTATCGAGATCGGCGCGCTCACAACCCTCACAGAGATCGAACATAGTCAGATCATCCGAGAACACTTCGGACTACTAGCTGAAGCTGCTAGCAAGGTAGCAAGCCCTCAAATTCGGAATGCTGGAACGCTGGGAGGGAACCTCTGCCAGGATGCCCGCTGCTGGTACTACCGCTATGGGGTATCTTGCTATCGGGCAGGTGGGAACACTTGCTACGCTAGTGCTCCGGACGCACTCAATCGGGAACACGCACTCTTTGGCGTGAACCGCTGTGTGGCGGTGACACCCTCAGACACCGCTGTGGCTCTTGTGGCATTGGATGCAGAAATGGTTATTCGCAATTCCGGGGGAGAGAGGATAATCAATGCTGAACACTTCTTCATGGAGCCCTCGTCTGATATCACTCGCATGACCGTCCTTGAACCAAGCGATCTACTCACTGCTATCCGTATTCCAAATACGTGGATAGATGCTGATTTTTACTTTGAGAAGGTCACAGACCGTAACAGCTGGGACTTCGCACTTGTAAGCATTGCCTCAGCAATCAAGAGTAATGCTGGCCAGATCGATGACGCCCGTATTGTGTGCGGAGCTGTGCAATGCATTCCTCGGAGACTGGAAAATGTGGAGGCGATGATTCGGGGTCGGGTCCAGAACGAGAATACTGCAGCCCAAGCAGGTATTCTAGCAGTTCAAGAAGCCGAGCCACTGAACTACAACCACTTCAAGATTCCACTCATGGAGAATCTAGTGAAGCGGGCAGTAAGAGGCTGAATCCCTACCAGACTGAACCATAAGGCTCACTGCCACATGGTTGAATAACGATGTCTGTTATCCTTGGCTGCTGTGCTTGCATTTTCATCTGCATGTTCTAATAACTCAGCAGCCGACTCTCAGCAGGCTGGCACTCTCTCATTCAACGACGGTGTCTACCTGGAAACCACATCTGAAACCAGCGCTAACGCGACCCTCGGAGACCTAGATGGGGATGGCGACCTCGACATCGTCTTGGCTAAAGGACGCCATTGGCCCTTGTTGGACATCGTCCTTCTAAACGATGGAAATGGCAGTTTCATAGAGCGCCACAACACCGGTGATTCAGCAGATAGAACGTATACCGCTGCTCTTGCTGACCTTGATGAAGATGATGAAAACGACATCGTTCTGGGCGCTGTTGAGGCACCATCCGCTGTGCTAGTAAATAATGGAGACGGCCTATCCTTCAGTATAATTCAGTTCGGGGATAGCGAGGGCGCGGTGTACGGCCTGGCCATCGGAGACGTAAACAGGGATGGGCTACCCGATATTGTTACAGCACGATCCGGGGCTCCAAATATGCTGTACTTCAATTCAGGGTCTCGATGATGTGAAGAGGGGTTATCCATCAGGTCATATGGATAACCCCTCCAAATACTGAATATCTAGTCGCTATTTTTTAGCGAATCCTGACATGCTTTCTCAACATCCTGGGTCCAACCTCAGCTCCGTACACATTCCCTAGGGCATCAGCGGTCACTCCCTCTGCTGCGGTCGTTCCACGAACACCCAAGCGCCACTGTGGGTCCGGGATAAATGCAGTAATTAGACCATCATGGACACTCCCAATCCGGATCCCGCGTGAGAAGCCCATATTCGACATACTACCCGCGTTGCTCGACTCGGAGTCAGCGGCATACATAACATCGTTACCGTCAATATATAGTCCGCTCGGTCGACCAAACTGAGTCCATGTCATAAGGTGGTTCCCATTTTGGTCAAAAACCTGAGTTCGGCTGTTTCCCCGGTCTGCGACAAAAAGGCGGCCCTGGGAATCCATCGCAAGCGCATGTGGATCCCGGAACTCCCCGTTCTCCTTACCCGTCTCACCCCATTGCATGATGTAATCGCCGCTGCTGTCGAATTTGACTACACGGTTGTTGTTGCCGGCTCCATGACCGTCAACCACAAATATGCTCCCATCTGGAGCCACAAGCATGTCGGATGGTTGGTTGAACGTATCTTCCCCGTCACCGGCCACACCTGCTGTACCCAAACTCATGAGCAGCTCACCCATTGGGCTAAATTTATGGACCTGATGCCCTTTATCTCCCGCCCCAGCAGCATCAGCGACCCAGACGTTACCTTCCGAATCTACGTGCAGCCCATGCGGCCAAACGATCATCCCCGCACCGAAGCTTCTTATCAGCTCTCCGTTAGGCGAAAAAAGCATTATTGGATCCCAGTCCTGTTGTTGCATACAGGCACCCTGGTTCGCTCCACACCGCTCACCTACCCAGACATTCATACCGTCCGGAGCCATGTATACCGCGCTTGTCGAACCCCAGGTCCTACCCTGCTCCAGCTGTCCCCAAACGCCGTCAACGGTGCGGTACGGATTCGGTGCATGATTCTGAGCCAATACGGGACCGGCCAGGGTGGCCAGTAAAGCCGCGGTTGCAGCCAAGTCAAAACCTATTTGGCGTATTCGGGTCATTTTTGTTTCTCCTGTAGAACTTAGCCTTGAACGGGGACGGTGATTATGGGGACGGATCCGGCCTTCAGCTAGAAGAACTAGACTAGTTGAATGGGAAGTTCCCGGATCCTCTGTCCTGTCAGAGAGAATAGTGCATTGGTAACTGCTGGTGCTATCGGCGGTGTTCCGGGTTCGCCCACCCCGCCCGGTGCTTCCTGGCTCGGTACCAGTATCACTTCGACGTCTGGAGCGTCCCGCATCCTTAGCATTTGGTAGTCATGAAAGTTGCTCTGCACAACGCGACCACCCTGAATGTTGATTCGGCCATAAAAGGCTGCAGTGAGGCCGTAGACGATGCCACTTTCCATTTGTGCCCTAACGATCGATGGGTTCACGACCATTCCACAGTCAATCGCACACCACACCTTATGCACGCGCAGTTGGCCATTCTGAATAGAAACCTCTGCGACCTCAGCCACAAATGACCCAAAAGATTCCGCCACCGCGATTCCGCGTGCCCGACCAACAGGAGTTGGTGATGCCCATTCCGAAGCCTCCGCCACCGTGTCGAGCACCGCCCTATGGCGAGGATGCTCCTTCAGCAGGTCTCTCCGATACTCGTAGGGATCCTGGCCGGCAAGATTAGCTAACTCGTCAATGAAAGATTCGACCACAAAAGCATTCTGTGTATGCCCCACAGATCTCCAAAAACCGACTGGAACAGGTAGGTCCACTCTTGAATACGTCACCCGCATATGCGGAATATGGTATGGTTGATCTTGCGCACCTTCAGTGGATGTGGGATCACTACTTCCCGCCCATTTGGTTGCAAAATCGGGAACCCAACTTGGCACCATCCGTTGTAAGATCGACTGGCTTGCGATCCGGTGACGCCAAGCTTCAGGCATCCCATCCACACCTAGTATTGCGGAAAATTCGTGGTAAGAGGCAGGTCGATAGAAATCGTTCTGCATGTCGTCTTCGCGGGTCCAAATGACCTTGATTGGACCATCAACTTTACCAGCCAATTCCGCTGCCTCCCGAACGAAATCTTGCTCGGCACGACGGCCAAACCCTCCGCCCAGGAACGTGGTATGGACCACTGTGTTATCAGGGCTCACTCCAGCAGCCTTGGCAGCCACTTGGCGCGCGCCGCCACCCACGAGCCCTGGAGCATTTTGGAACTGTGTGGGCGCCCACACAGTGCACTGGCCATTACGAACCCACGCAGTGCAGTTCATCGGCTCCATCGTTGCATGTGCAAGATACGGCAGCGCATATGTCGCCCTTATTGGTTCTCTATCCGAGCCCAGAACTGAATCGATGTCACCCTCTTCGCGTACCGTGGCTCCATCCTGACCAGCTGCTTCTTTAAGGCGATCTAAGATTTCTGCGTCATCCAGAGTACTCCATTCCCCATCCTCCCACTCGACGTTCAGCAAGTCCCGTCCCTCTTTGGCTGCTACGTATCCGTCTGCAATCACTGCGATTCCGCTCTGTAATTCGACAACTTCATCAACACCCTGCACTGCAAGTGTGCCAGTGGGGTCAAACGCACGGAGCACACCTCCGAAAACTGGAGAGCGAGCAACCACAGCCACTCTTGTATCGCTAGGACCAGCATCCAGTCCGAAAATGGCCTCGCCCGTCGTCTTGGTAGGGACATCTAGCCGAGGTGCCGGCGTCCCAATAACCCTGAATTCAGAGAGATCCTTGAGTGGCACGTCCTTGGGTACATCCAGTAACGCAGCAGCCGAAGCTAGTTGAGCATAGGTAAGCTTGGAGCCGTCTGGGTGAACGGCCTTGCCTTCTCTCATCTGGACTTGATCAGGTGCGACCCCCCATCTCTGAGCTGCGACTTCACGAAGCATCCAGCGCGCCTTTGCGCCCGCCTCACGCAGCGGCAACCAAGAGTCCCGGATACTCGTACTTCCTCCGGTCAACTGCATGCCACCCATCGCAGTTCCGTACGCAGGGTGGGCCGGCGCAAATTCGAATGAGACCTGAGAGAGAAGCACATGCAGTTCCTCGGCAACCAATTGAGGTAGCGCAGTGGCAACTCCTTGGCCCATCTCAGACTTGGCGACCATCACAGTGATCGAACCGTCCACGTCAATACGTAGGAACGCGCTAGGTGTGAAGGCAGCGTCTGTCGGCGGAGCTTCGGGTCCCTTGATCACCCGGTATGACACTCCTAGTGTGAGCCCCGCACCAGCCAAAACACCGATTTTCACGAAAGTCCGCCGGGACAGGTTCTTTGTGATGCCCCTGCCCTCTATCGGGTCGCCAAGTTGATCGTTCACTCTTCACTCCCGGCACCACCATCATCAGTCGAAGCTAACTGCTCTTGGATACCTGCCGCCCTGTGGATTGCCCGTCTGATTGCGGGATAGGTACCGCACCGGCAGATGTTACTCGACATCGCTCCGTCGATGTCTTCATCGGTGGGATTTGGATTCGCTGCCAACAGCGCGACAGCTGATACAATCTGACCGGATTGGCAGTACCCGCATTGGGGAACTTGCTCCTCTACCCAAGCTTCTTGGACCGGGTTTGCACCTTTCTCGGAAAGTCCTTCTATCGTGATAACCTCAGAGCCTTCAGCGGCGCTAATCGGCATCTGGCATGATCTGGTCGGTTGGCCATTCACGAGAACCATGCAGGCTCCACACTGTCCGATCCCGCACCCAAATTTCGTGCCGGTCAATTCCAGTGACTCCCGAAGAACCCAAAGAAGCGGGTTCGCGCTGGGAACGTTGAGTTCCTGGACTTCGCCGTTGAGCGTAAACTTCACCATCTCTTATGCCTGCCGATCAAGAATCATTAGTCCTCAATAATGGCCCAAGCTACCTGTCTTGCGCCACAGACTTCAGTGAACAAGCACGTTCGAAGCGGGCAATAAATACATACTGCGCGCGCACAGGGGTGATATATGGTGGCGAGAGTGATTAAAGGACGATCAATTAAGCTCGTATAAATCGTTGAGTCCTTCGACAAAGGCCTAGTGACCATGCACCAGCCGCCTTTCTGTGTCTATGGGAGACATTATTTCTTCTTCTGGTCCGTCAACATCTTGCTCTTATCGAGTATATCTTCCTGCGGAGCGGACTACGATACAGTAATCCAGGGCGGACGGGTTATAGACCCAGAATCTGGCTTAGACAGCGTACTGAACGTAGGGATACAGGAAGGGCAAGTAAGTGCGATCTCGGGGGGCGCCCTAGACGGTAGCGAGGTTATTGATGCTACCGGATTGATTGTCGCACCCGGTTTCGTCGACCTTCATCGACATGGGCAAAGCGAAAGAGCGTATCGCCTGCAAGCTCAAGATGGGGTTACTACCGGACTTGAACTTGAGATTGGGACTCCAAACGCAGCAACCTGGTATAGTGAGAGAGAAGGTGGCCAGCTCGTCAACTACGGGGTTGCTATAGGCCACATCGGAGTTCGAGCAAGAGCCATGGGGGACTCCGTTCTCGGTAGTGGAGGCATAACCACGAGGCGGCCAGCCTCACCGGATCAGATCGCTGAGACTGAGAAACTTATTCGCGAAGGGTTGGCTCAAGGTGCTATAGGCGTGGGGTTTGGAACTGCTTACACCCCCGGGGCAACAATGGCTGAGATTGAACGTATGTTCAGTGTAGCCGCTGATCTCGGAGTAACTGCTTTTATCCACATGCGCGGTGGCCTGGAGGGACTCGACTCTACGCTGACCGCTGCGAACAACGTAGCAGTATCCCTTCACATTGTGCATGCTAACTCAAGCGGGGGCGGAGACATCTTGGAGTTTCTAGAGATGATCCAAATGGCTCAAGATGAAGGGCGAGATGTAACGACAGAAGCTTATCCTTACGGAGCCTCACAAACCGGAATCCAGTCTGCGCTCTTCGACGATTGGGAAAGCTGGGGTGAGGAGCGGTTCGAACGGCACCAGTGGGTTAGAACCGGAGAGCGCCTAAATCGTGAGACCTTTGCTAAGTATAGAGAAGAGGGTGGTTCCGTCATCATCCATGGTCGCACAGAAGAAATGACACTGGCTGCAGTCACCAGTCCATTAACGATCGTCGCTAGCGACGGAGGTATCGGACATCCTCGAGGCGCGGGAACATTCGCCAGGATCCTTGGCCGCTATGTCCGTGAACAGGGAGCTCTGGGATTAATGGATGCTCTCGCGAGAATGACGATCCGCCCAACTCAGAGGCTTGAGGAGTTTGTACCGGCGATGGAGAAAAAGGGGCGGATTCGTGTAGGAGCAGATGCTGATATCACAATCTTTGATCCAGAAACGGTGATCGATCGCGCAACCTACCTGGAAGGATCACTCACCTCTGATGGGATTGAATATGTCCTGGTCAATGGAATCCCAGTAGTGTATGAGGGTGAAATCGTTGAAGGCGTTAGGCCTGGAAAAGCGATAAAGGCTAAGAGTAATTAGCCTCCATTACCCTACTACCACTACACAGACAAAGGAGTAGAGAGCATCTCGGCTCGCACGATAAGTCCTGTTACCACCTACTTCTGAACTCAAATCTGAATGACCCCCTTTCTCCTGTCATCGGACGCAGCTTCATGAAGCACCGCAAGACTCAGGAACAGAAGCGTGTAGCTGCGCCTGTCCGTCTCGAGAGGCAATTGGGGCTCAGAGATGTGTACGCACTTGCGACGGGAGCAACGCTTAGCTCTGGCTTCTTTCTACTTCCTGGCCTGGCTGCGGCCGGTGCTGGATCGGCAATGCCGCTTTCCTACCTCCTAGGAGCGGTAATCCTGGTGCCGGGTCTACTTAGTATGGTCGAACTCACGACCGCCATGCCCCGAGCCGGAGGTATTTACTATTTCCTCGACCGGAGTATGGGCCCTCTTATGGGGGCGATCGGCGGGTTTGGAACGTGGGTCTCTCTCACTCTAAAGTCAGCGTTTGCGCTCGTTGGTGTTGGTGCGTACCTGCGGATTTTTACCCCGAACCTCGATATGGGCCCTATCGCTGCTGCTTTTGCGATTTGCTTCGGGGTGGTCAATGTCTTCGGAGCGAAGAAGAGTGGAGGGTTTCAAGTTCTGCTACTGTCCGGACTTCTGATCCTGCTCCTCTGGTTCTGTGGGGTGGGGTTTCTGCAAATGGAAGTCCGTGAATTCGACGGATTTTTTGAGTCTGGAAGTGCCGGAATTATAAGCACCGCAGGACTGGTGATCGTCAGCTATATGGGTTTAACAAACGTGGCCAGTGTGGCAGAAGAGGTGAAGGATCCCGGATTGAACTTACCCCTAGGTATGTTTCTCGCATTCGGTACGATCGTCGTCATATACGTATTAGGGACCTCGATTATGGTGGGCGTCGTGGGCGTGGAAACTTTGGCGAAAGACGGTGGGGACCTGACTCCCATCGCTACCGTGGCAGAAGCACTCGTGGGTCGGGGGGGGGGCATCGCGATGACTATTGGAGCGCTTCTTGCCTTTTCGTCGGTTGCCAACGCTGGCATCCTCAGCGCTTCCCGTTATCCGCTAGCGATGGGCAGAGACAATATTCTTCCTGATCTCTTCAGCCGGATTGGAAGTCGAGGGACACCGGTCATTGGAATCATCTTCACCGTCGGGATGATCATTTTAGCCGTGACGGTCTTTGACCCCACCAATATCGCGAAGCTCGCGAGTGCTTTTCAGCTGACCTTGTTCGCTCTGGCCTGCTTGGCAGTCATCGTCATGAGGGAGAGCAGGATCGAGGCATACGACCCCGTCTTTACTTCGCCACTATACCCCACTGTTCAGATCTTTGGGATTCTGGCTCCGTTCTGGCTCATCGTCACCATGGGGCTTCTTCCGACCTTATTCACATTCGGTCTCATCTTATTCGGGGCTATGTGGTACACCTACTATGCTCGGCACCGGGTGGACCGAGAGGGAGCGATCTTCCATGTATTCGAGCGTCTTGGAAAAAGACGTTACGAGGGCCTGGATATGGAATTGCGCGAAATCATCAAAGAGCAAGAGACTCGGGATTCTGACCCCTTCGATCAAGTGGTTACTGAAGCGTACGTGATCGATATCCTGCACCAAACCACCTTTCAAGAATTAGTTACTCGGGCATCGCAAGAGCTCGCAAATGAGCTTCCTGTTTCGGCAAGCCAACTAATCCCAGGGTTCCTAGAGGAGTCTAGCATAGAAATAACTTCCTCCGCTCATGAGGTAGCCATTACACATGTACGAATGAACGGCTTGGAAAGACCCCATATGCTGCTTGCGAGAGCACAACAGGGCCTTCGGATTTACACCACATCCGATGCTCAGCTAGGCCGTAGCCCAGATGATTTGGTCCGAGCGATCCTCTTCATCGTTACTCCTGAAGACAATCCTGGACAGCACGTTCGACTCCTCACCCGAATCACGAAACGCGCGGAAGATGACGGTTTTATACCTGAGTGGCTGGAAGCTCGAACGGGGCAAGATCTTAAGGAAGCACTCTTCCATGAAGAGGTGATGTTCACGATGCGGCTAGAGCACGGGCTGGCTGGGGAAGAATTGATTGGCAAGCTAATCCGGGAATTTCCTCACCCAGAAGGCACTCTGGTCGCTATGATCAGACGCTCCGGAGAGCTGATCATACCCCGTGGCGATACAGAGCTAATCGAAGGGGATCGGCTCACTCTTATCGGAAGAGCAGAAGGAATCGACCAACTCCGTGAACTATACGGTATCCACACCAGAAACTAGGGGGACTCGCGTACCAGTCGCCTGTGCCCCCTATTCAGCGCCTGTAATGATATGAAGGGAGGCTATAAAGTATGAAGGCTCGGTACATAGCGTACTCGACAATAGCAACTATTTCGCTTACTGCTGCGCTCGTTCTGGAAGGAACTGCACAGGTGACGTACACCGCAGAGCAAGCAACAGCAGGTAGCGTCGCATACGAACAGCACTGCGCTGAATGCCACCTGCAAACACTTGTAGGTTCGTTTGAGGCCCCCGAACTCGCCGGACAAAACTTCCTTGGCTACTGGGGGGGAAGACCGGTCGAAGAACTCATGGAAATGGTGATATCGATGCCACCAGGCGAGGAAGGCTCACTCGCTCAAGCCGTATACGCAAATATCGTCGCTTATCTTCTGGAGAGAAACGGATTCCCGTCTGGCTCTGCGGAACTCGTAGCTGATGCAACTGGCACACTGGAAGGCTCTACGGGACCACAAGAGACACCTACTACCACCCCGACCCGAAGTACTGGCCCAGCGACCCCGACCGGGGCAGCATTCGGTGGACGTGGCAGTGCCTCCGGTGGTGGTACATCTACATTCCATGAGGTTACAGACTTCCGTCCAGTAACTGATGAGGAGTTGGTGAGCCCCGACCCTGGGGATTGGCTGATGTATCGGAGGACCCTGGATAGCCAAGGATATAGCCCGCTTGATCAGATCAACCGTGAAAATGTAACTGACCTGAGACTGGCCTGGGTTTGGGCAATGGAAGAGGGGGCCAACCAACCCACGCCGCTCGTCCGTGGGGGGGTTATGTATCTCACACACCCCATGAACACCATACAGGCGCTCGACGCAGCGACTGGTGAGCTACTATGGGAATACCAAAGAACTTTCCCAGAAGGGTATCGTGCATTCTTCTCCCAACTCCGCTCGATTGCAATCTACGAGGATAAGATTTTCGTCCCTACCAAGGACGCTTGGCTAGTCGCCCTAGACGCAAGAACAGGCGAGGTGGTTTGGGAGACCCAGATAGCTGATTACCAGCAAGGCTACACAAATGTCGCGGGACCGATCGTAGCTCGTGGAAAAGTGATCAACGGCATTAATGGTTGCGGGCGATTCTTCGAAGAATCGTGCTTTATTACGGCGCACGACGCGGCAACTGGCGAGGAACTCTGGAGGACCTTCACAATCGCCCGACCGGGTGAATTCGGTGATGACACCTGGGGGAACATCCCATTCGAACTACGTGGTGGTGGAGATGCCTGGATTACGGGGAGCTACGACCCGGATTTGGATCTCATCTACTGGGGAACAGCGCAGGCAAAGCCTTGGGTACCAGCTAGCCGAGGTATGACTACAGCGGACGCTGCCCTTTACACGAACTCTACACTCGCGATCGACCCAGAAGATGGCCGGATTGTATGGTATAGGCAGCACGTGCCAGGAGAAGCTCTCGATCTCGATGAGACATTTGAACAGGTATTGATTGATCGGAATGGTGAGAAGCTTCTCTTCACAATCGGAAAGCACGGTATCCTATGGAAGCTGGACCGTATGTCCGGCGAGTTTTTTGGGTATAAAGAGACCGTATACCAGAATGCATTTGATTTCATCGATCCCAATACGGGAGCGGTCACCTACCGACAAGATATTCAGGAGGCAAAAATAGGAGAGTTCGTTTCGGTATGTCCAAGCACAGCTGGGGGACATAATTGGCCAGCGATGGGGTACAGTCCGGAAACCAATTCAGTCATTATCCCACTAAGTCAGACCTGCCTGAACATCTCCGGGCGAGAGATTGCTCTCGAAGTTGGCTCTGGCGGAACAGGCGCAGCACGTAGCTGGGAAGAGATGCCCGGTACAAATGGGAATCTTGGTAAGCTTGCTGCTTACGACATCGACACCCTAGAGGAACTTTGGAGCGTCGAACAGCGTGCGTCTTTCCTGACTGCCGCACTCCCGACTGCGGGCGGACTGGTGTTCGCTGGTGACCTTGACCGCTACTTCCGGGCATATGACGTGAGAACCGGTAGCACTTTGTGGCAAACCAGACTGGGCACCTCTGTTCAAGGATTCCCGGTCACATACAGCGTAAACGGTGAGCAGTATGTAGCGGTGTCGACAGGCTTAGGAGGAGGCAGCCCGAGAGATGTCCCGCGGAGGGTGTCACCAGAGATTAGACACCCACGGACAGGTAATGCGCTTTATGTCTTCAAACTCCCTTCGGGTTGAACGTAAACGCGTGACTGACGTGGCTATGGCATTGTCCGTGAAAGATCCGCGCATCCTGACTCTTTGGCTGGCCGTTGCTGTCCTGCTTTTTTCAATCCCAGTACAAGCTCATGCCCAGATAGAGGTCACTGAGGCTTCAATCGCTGAACTTCAGGAGGCGATGGAAACTGGGGCCGTGACGTCCGCCGAGATTACTAGAATGTATCTCTCTCGGATTCGGGCTTATGACAAGGCTGGCCCAAATCTGAACGCGATGATTTGGGTAAACTGGGATGCGGTTGCTGAAGCTCAAATGCTTGACCGCGAACGTGCAAGAACCGGTCCGAGAGGAGCCCTACACGGTATCCCGATCATTCTCAAGGACAACTACGATACTTTCGACTTACCCACGAGCGCTGGGACACTCGCCCTTGCCGCGAACATTCCACCTGATGATGCCCGGCAAGTGCAGAAGCTTAGGGAGGCTGGAGTAGTTATTCTTGGAAAGTCGAACATGCATGAATTGGCAAGCGGCATCACAACCATCGGGTCCCTTGGGGGGCAGACCCTCAATCCTTACGACCTACGAAGGAATCCGGGCGGCTCAAGTGGGGGTACCGGAGCCGCCATCGCTGCAAGCTTTGCCACAGTCGGTTGGGGTAGTGATACATGCGGCTCGATTCGCATTCCTTCGTCACAGAACAACCTCGTTGGCCTGCGACCCACGAAGGGGCTCTCAAGCATTGATGGGATTGTCCCTCTATCTCATACCCAGGATGTCGCCGGCCCACTCGCTAGAAGTATAGAGGATTTGGCGATTGCACTCGACGCAACTATCGGTGCTGATCCTGCAGACCCTGCTACAACAATACTGGAAGGAAAAGAGCTCCCAAGTTTTATCAACGCTCTAAACCCGAGCGCTCTTTCCGGCGCACGCATCGGGATCCTTGAGTCATACTTCGGTGCAGGAAGTGTAGAGGCACAGGCAACGAACGTAGTCCGCCAAGCAATTGCGAAAATGGTCGAGTTGGGTGCTGACACGATCACCATTGAGATCCCAAATCTTCAGAACCTCATCTCAGGTTCAGGTGTGATCGGCCATGAATTCAAGTGGGACCTCATGGACTATCTGGCAGCCGTACCCGATGCACCGGTGAATTCACTCGAGGAAATGCTCGAATTGGGATTGATCCATGAGGCTCTTACTCCTGGGATGCGCAGGAGAAATGCTCCGGAAAGCAGAGATACGGATGCTTATACGACAGCCCTAGCCAAAAGAGAGCCACTCAGAAACGCTGTCGTATCAATAATGGAAGAAAATCAAGTCGACGCACTGATCTATCCAACTATGCGAGAGCCACCCTCAATTATTGGTCAACCTCAGAGGGGCTCTAACTGCTCATTGAGCGCAAATACAGGACTGCCAGCACTGAGTATGCCAGCTGGATGGACAGGAGGAGGACTGCCAATTGGACTTGAGCTATTAGGGCTCAGCCTCGACGACGCCCGCTTGTTATCCCTGGGGTACGCATATGAACAAGCAACAAACCATAGGCGCACACCGGTGAGCGCTCCACCTCTATTGAGTGGCGGGACCGCAAGACCCATAACCTTTACCGTGCGGACAACAACTGAAGGCGCTTCGGGATCTACTGTACGCGCCAGAGCGAGGGTGCAGTTTACATACAACCCGCTAACTGGCTCACTTGCGTACAAGATTCGTGTGTCAGGTATCAGAGCCAATGATGTCTTCGCTCTCGTCCTCAGTACCAACGATGAGGAGGGCCGGCCCTATATTGAGCGACGCCTATCAGGGCCAAGTGTTTCACCTGCCCAAGGCACCCTCACCCTGGACACAGATGAGCGTCAACGGCTTGAGTCTGGTGAATTCTACTTGGAACTCATGACTCGTAACCACCCCTTCGGCACAGGCAGAAAACAAGTGCTTCCGGTTCGTAGGTAGGTACCGAAAGTCTAGGATTTGCGTCAACTACACGTCCCTTCAAGCAACCCCAGTTAGCTGGGTATCAGCCCTCCGCCTGAATCCTCGCAGCGATGGCTTGGACTTCATCTAGGACCCTGAGCAGATTCCCACTCCAGAGCATTCCAATCTGCTCTTCCGTGTAGCCCCTACGAACCAACTCAAGTGTCACGTTGAAGGTTTCGGACGCGTCATTCCATCCTTCAACTCCTCCTCCACCGTCGAAGTCTGAACTAATCCCGACATGATCCAAACCGATCAACTCTACCAGATAATCAATGTGATCTACGAAATCTGCTACATCTACAGGAGGTGCTATGCTGGTAACCTCTGCATCCATTCTGGAAGCAACTCTGCTACGAACTTCCTCCATCCTCGCAGAGTAGGCAGCCCTTTCTTCATCGCTTAAGCCCTGCAGCGCACCTCGGCCGCCTCGGCCGCCTCGGCCGCCAAGTATCTCGAAGTCCATCTCCTCTGCGATGCTTGCTTCGAGTGCCTGCACCGCTTGCCGGTTGGCGGTGTTTTTCTCGGAATCGATATAACTGCTGAAAGCAACAGTCTGCACAACACCGCCGTTTTCTTTGAGCGCCATCAGTTGCTCATCATCGAGATTACGGCTCACGTCATTAAGCGCTCGTGCAGATGAATGAGACGCGATGACTGGAGCACGGGTCACCTCGAACATCTGCATGATTGCATCTCTTGATGGGTGAGAGATGTCAATCATGATCCCCACCCGGTTCATCTCGGCGATCGCTTCGCGTCCCAGGTCACTTAGTCCGTTGTGTAGCCACACGCCATCTCTTTCTCCCGTATTCGAATCTGAGAATTGGCTGTGACCGTTATGGGCTAGAGACATGTATCGCCCCCCTCGTGCCTGAAAATCGGCGACGTTAGAAAGGTCCGTCCCAACTTGGTAAGCATTCTCTATTCCGATCATCGCGACTTTTTTCCCCGAAGCCGCAATCCGGCGTACGTCATCCGAGGTCAACGCAAGCTCGATACGATCAGGAGCAATCTCCTCGGTCAATCGGTGCACAGCGTCAAATTTTTCGATCGCTTGAGCATGGGCTCTAGCATAGCCCTCTTCTGTGAGCTCGCCTTGCCCAACAAATACGATGAAGAACGCAACATCCAGTCCACCTTCTTCCATTTTCGGAAGATTCACCTGGTTTCCCAGGTCCATTGTATAATTCCGATCAGCCGTGAAATTGCTGGCACTGATATCGTCATGAGTATCGAGTGTAATAACCCGCTCATGGATACCTTGCGCGCGAGTGACCAGGTCCGCTTCGGATTCTTGCGTTACCTCACCTCCTCCGCAGGCGATCACTAGCAGAGGGAAAGAAAGAAGTGCTAGTTCATTGGAAAACTTCTTGAGCTTCATGTTCATTTTGGAATCCGAAGAATGCTTATCGTAGAGAGGAATTGTGATTCTACAGTGGCTCACAGTACCAGGCCACCTAAAGAACTGATAGCGGCGGTACCTTTTATAGTTAGAGGCCTTGTCTTTTCCACTGCTCTCGCCCTACCTAGACTCACCCAGTACCCACTTGGATTAGGAGGCCAAAAGATGTGCCGGCACTGTTCTCCATGTTTCTCATCAGCTGCTACGATGCCTTCCCGAATCGTCATTATGCTGGTGTTTCTTAGTACGCTCGGCGCATGTCAGCTTGCCAACAACGAAGATGAACCATCTGCCGGCGTGGCGCCCTCTAATGATCTCAGCGCGTTTGCTCCAACTGATGAACAACGTGGTGAGATTCTTGCGACAGTCCAGGGAGTGTTTGATGCGCTTGGCGGTGATGCAGCCAAGTTATCTGCAGTCATGATGCCAGATGTGACGATGAGGTCCAACAGTGTTGAAGAGGACGGTACGGTTACCTCATCCACTTCGACCGTTGAAGGACTTCGAGATCGGATCATCTCGAGTGGATCTACAATGGTCGAACGTATGTTCGATTCGAAAGTTATGGTAAGCGGTCCGATTGCGACCGTCTGGACCCCTTATGATTTCTACACCGGTGGGGAATTCAGTCACTGCGGGATAGATGTTGTTACCCTGCTCCACACTCAGGAAGGTTGGCGAATCATGTCGCTCGATTGGTCTCGGCAACAGCCTCCCGATTGTCAGCTACATCCCGATGGCCCGCCACAAGGAAGTTGACCTATCCAACCTCCTATGAGTGGCCAATAGACCCCTATAATGACAGACAAAAGCGAGACCTCTCTCACAAGAAAGGATGATCTCTATGATTTGGACTCGATTTGAAGTTATGGGAGTACTGGCAGTACCTCTTGGACTCATGCTTGTACAAACAGATTTGCCGGTCACCCTCGTGGCTCAGGGTGAAGCCCAATTCTCTTATACAGAAGCTGACGTCAGCTTCTCTGAGGATGTCGCTCCTATCTTCGAGGGAAAATGCGTGATCTGTCACGGTGGAGCCGACGAAAATGGTGCGATTAAGAAAGAGATGGAGCTTGACCTTACAAGCTACGATGCATTGATGGTAGGATCAGAGTTTGGCTCTATCGTCGAACCAGGCAATGCGGAGGACAGCGTCCTTTGGATGATGATCGAGGTTGGGGACATGCCACAGGATGGAGAACCTCTAACCATGGAGGAACTTGAGGTGATTAAGACGTGGATTGCTGAAGGGGCCCAAAACAACTGAAATAGCTCTAATACGTGCCGTGATCGCCCCTATGAATCCACCGAAGCTGACCGTTTGTGCTCACTCGCTCAGGTTCCATTTAACCGCCTAATCAGAACGCGGCGGAACTGGATGGGGTGGCTCTCGCTCTGCAATGCGATATACCCATGAGTAAGCGGTTGGCCATCAAGTTTCATGGCATCATCAAAGCCGTCTACCGAGCCCCCGCCAACAGTTAGACGCTCATATTCCAGGACCTTCTGGCCATTCACTATATGTGAGACAACGGTGTCCGCATGAACCGTGAGTTCTACAGTCACCCATTCATCACCATGAAATGTTTCAGAAGTAGAGTTTGTGCAATGTGATTGGACTTTCATCCCATCCATCTCGACCTCTGTTCCGGGAGTGCAGAGATTGGCGGTTGGGCGCGCATCGGTACCGTTACCGCCAAGTAACTGTAGCTCGAGGGAAATCGGAAAATCCTGATCACGTAGCATCGAATTAGGATTCTGAGCGTGAAACATCACCCCGCTGTTCTTGAAAGCCCAATCTGGACCGCCTATGAGTTGTGCTCCAATAAAACGGTACTCGATTAGCAGTTGGTAATCAGAGAAAGAATCCACATAAAAAAGATGTCCAAATCGTTCATCGAAAGTCTGATAACTTTCGTATCCGACTGTAAGGAGTCCATCCTCGATACGGAATGTTCCGCCTGGATCCTCTCCGGGTTCATTTCCACGAATCTTCGGCACCCAACCGGTCAAGTCACGTCCATTGAAGAGCGCTATCCAGTCATCATCTCCCAAGGATGACCCGGTCGATGAAGACTGCGCACTGTCCTGTGGTACTTGTTCTGACACACAGGCTCCTAGGGAAACGACCAAGAGCATTAGAACTCTCACACTTCCTCCATATCATCCGTTTGAATCGAGGATAGTGGTTTTTCGAGAGATGTCCTAGCAAATGAGGACAAGCCGGGTCGCGGTTCTTCTAGTACAGGAGCTATCTTAGACACTACAGCGCCCGCGAAAAGACTTCGTGTGTCAGTATAGACCACGGTATCTCACCAGGACCTGAAATGACACCCAACATCCGCCGGATTGCAATCAATACCGGTGGCGGAGATGCGCCCGGACTCAATGCAGTGATTCGAGCGGTGGTTAGGTCCTCCGAGCAACGCGGTTGGGAAGTCTTTGGTATCAAGGACGGATATGACGGACTGTTCGAGGAAAATGGTATCACCCGGCTCGATAGGTCAGCCGTGCGAGGCATTACTCATTTGGGTGGTACGATCATCGGGACAACGAATAGAGGAGACCCTCTTAACTGGAAGGTCTTAGACGAACAGGGCTCCACAATACTGATAGACAGGAGCCAAGAGGTGATCGATGCCCTAGCCGCGCATGAAATCGACGCCCTGATCGCTGTCGGAGGCGATGGCTCACTCTCGATTGCCCAAGCCCTTTTTGAAAAAGGACTCAACGTTATTGGAGTACCGAAAACCATCGATAATGATCTGGCTGCAACGAATCTAACGTTCGGGTTCCTGACTGCCGTTGAAACCGCAACAGATGCGATAGATAAGCTCCACTCAACTGCTGAGGCACACGAACGAGTGATGGTGGTGGAATTGATGGGCCGGAACGCCGGCTGGATCTCGCTCTCTGCTGGAGTTGCAGCGACCGCCGACGTCATTTTGATACCGGAGATCCCATACGAGATGGAGCGGGTATGCGACAAGATCCAGGAGCGTTATGCAGAAGGCCGTAATTTCGCAATCGTCGTAGTGGCTGAAGGTGCCTTTCCAGTTGGAGGGGAACCACTTTTCCAGCGGCAGGGTGGTGGGAAGCAACACCTCGGCGGTATCGGTGCCTTAATCGCAGAAGAAATCGCCGAACACACAGGGCAAGAGACTCGCCACCTAGTCCTCGGCCATCTTCAGAGAGGTGGCGGACCAAATGCCCAGGACCGTTTGTTGGCACTTCGCTTTGGAGCAGCCGCAGTTGACCTCGTCGCAGCAGGCCAATTCGGGTGCATGGTTGCGCTCGACCCTCCCGATGTGCTCGCAGTTCCTTTAGCAGAAGCGATTGCTGAAACGAAAAATGTTCCTATAGATAGCGATATACTGAAGGCTGCTCGGGCACTCGGTACGTGCATCGGGGATTAAGGAAACAACGTCGTACTAGAGGTCACTCCAATAAAACAAACAAGCGTTAGATTCTTGGAGTCAGGTCTTGTCTTCTTCGGCTATCCAGCTTTGTCATCCGAGATGCTTGCCCCGGCTCTTACGCTCTTCGAGCTTGGCTTTACCAAGTTCCAGAACCCAGTGTGCTATGGTTGATGATACCCCAGAAACATCCTCGGGTAATAGCAGATTCCGAATCACACTTATCCGCGTGATCATTGTCCAGGTCATAGCACTAGGCCTGCTCTTGTGGCTCCAAATGCGATTTGGAATATGATAGCCAGCAGTATTCCCCGCGGTAACAGAGAGTCGACGTAATGCACTGGGTCAATTGGTTAATTGTTATCGTCTACCTGGTTTGGGTGGTCGTGGATGGTATCAAGAAATCCAAGGACACCGATACAGTCTCCGGCTATTTCATCGCCAATAAAAGCTTGTCTTGGTGGGTCGTTGGCCTGTCGGTGATGGCAACGCATCTTTCTGCTGTGACCATGATCGGTACACCGGGTCAGGGTGCAACGGATGGACTCCGTTTCATACAACTGTATTTCGGACTACCTCTAGCGATGGTGATTCTTGGCGTGACCATCGTCCCCCTCCTTCATGGCTCTGGGGTTTACACTGCCTACGAGTATCTAGAACGGCGCTTTGACGCTAAGACGCGCGCGCTGACGGCATTTCTTTTCCTGATATGCAGGGGGCTCTCGGTCGGAACTATCATGGCAGCACCAGGTGTGGTCTTTAGTGCCATCTTCGGAATTCCCCTGGTGTGGGCTGTGGCTATGATCGGTGTTCCAACTGTGATCTATACCATGGTTGGAGGAGTCCAGGCGGTCGCCTGGGCTGACGTAAAGCAAATGGTTCTGATCGTCATCGCATTGGTCGCAATCATGTTTGTTCTGGTCATCCAGATGCCAATCAGCCCAGGAGAAGCCCTCACAATTGCTGGAGCTACAGGCCGACTGCAAGTATTCGACTTCTCTTTCGACATGAGTGAGCGCTACACGTTCTGGTCCGGGGTGATCGGGGGAACATTTCTCATGCTTTCGTATTTCGGCACTGATCAAAGCCAGGTCCAGCGTTACCTCGCTGCAAGATCAGTTCACGAGGCAAAAAGCTCGCTGCTCATGAGTGCTTACTGGAAAATTCCCCTTCAAGCTCTTGTGCTCTTAGTCGGCGTCGGCGTCTTCATGTACTACCAGTTCGTGCGCCCTCCCCTGCTCTATAACCCTGCGCACGAGGCAGCAGTGGTTGCGGCGAGGGGGGCCGAGTACGACGACCTCCAGAAAAGATACGCTGAGGTATTTACGCTGAGAGAAGAAGCAGCCTTCGCTGTCGCCGACGCGTCCGATGGCAGCCAACAACCCATGGAACTTTTTCTCGCTCGCGAGCAGGAAATTCAAGCGATCCGGGGCGAAGCCCTCGCGATGGTGGTGGAAGAGACGGACGAATCATCAACCGACGTGAACTACATTATCCCGCGCTTTGTACTTTCCGAGCTTCCGATCGGGCTGGCCGGACTTTTCATCGCGGGAGTCTTTGCTGCTGCTATGTCCAGTATCGCTGCCGAACTCAACGCCCTTTCGACCACCAGTGTGATCGATTTCTACAGGCGTTGGATGAGACCGAACGCTGATGATGCCCATTATCTGCGGGTATCGAAGGGAGCTACCGTTTTCTGGGGCTTCTTCATGTGTATAGTAGCAACCTACGCTGCTACACTTGGGTCGCTAATCGAAGTAGTAAACCGCTTCGGTTCGTTCTTTTACGGTTCGATACTCGGTGTGTTTCTTCTAGCGATGGTCCCCAGAGCCAAGGCCCGAGGGGCTTTTCTCGGGCTCATAATTGGCATGGCGACAGTCGGATTTGTCGCATTCCAGACCTCCATAGAGTACCTCTGGCAAAACGTCATCGGAGCAGTCGTGGTTCTCGCGGTAGGCGTGCCATTGAGCCTTATGGACCGAGGGGAGGCTTAGCCGGTCCAATAGAGAAGAGCTCAGTAAACACTCAGGGTTGAGGCAGGCCCTAGTCTCTGGATAGAAGTCCTAATTTCCCCGAGTGAACTCCATCCATGCTGCTGGCTCGAGTGATATGAGATTAGCGAAAAGCCGGTATGCCCCAGGTACTCTACTGGCCCATTGCCGGAAAAATGCGAGTCCAGTGTAGATAAATAGTCCCTCCCCGACAGTGGCCACCAACAGTGAGCCGTGCCTTGCCTCCTCTCCCGGATCGTTCATCTCCAGGAGCGGTACATAAGCACTATCCCAACTAGCAGCGAAGTAGAGACCCCTCTCCTGAACCCATCCTTCGAAGTCGAACTGAGTAATTTGATTAGGCGTAGTAAGGGCTGGCGATGAGGAAGCAAGTAGGGTGACTTCCGCCGTCTCATCTGATACACGAGGAGACCCTCTCCCGACTTGGATTGCTTGGGGTGCGAGGGAACCCAAGTTTCCTCGGTTATACTGCACTAATACGGTGCCACCGGCTCTCGAAAAATCCAAGATTTGGGCACTCGCGGCACGAAGGTCTGGACGAACTTCATATGCTCGCACCCCTAATACGAGAACGTCATAGGAGCCAAAAGAGCCACTCCGAACCGTGTTTTCGTCCAGAACATCAACCTCAACTCCGAGTTGGCGGATTGCTTCCGGACCGTCATCTCCTGAACCCATAATATATCCGACCCTTAATCCCGGAGTGACGGCTACAGGGAAGACCGTTATGGCCACCTCAGCATCAGAATACAGAGGTGACCGAGGGATATGTTCATAGTCGATAAGCGCGAAGCCTTCGGTATAGACATTATCGTCATCTGTGCGCACAACAGCCTGGAAGGCATGATCACCTAACGAGATTTCACCCTGAGGTTGCACAGTAAACTCTAGTGTCCGCTCTGCCGCTGAATCTCTCAAATCAAATGAGTGATCTGCTGGTGTTACCATCCACCCCTGAGGTGCGACAAGTCTCACCTCACCCCGAGCACCTTCATCTTTCTGCGAGCGCACGATGACCGAAATCGACCGGGATTGTGTCTGATCCTGCGGCCAAGCAATTCCGCCCGGTGTGACGGCCACGGAAACTCCTGGTACTACCAATACCGGCTTCTCGAACTCACCGAATGACGGATCCACACCAACGTAGCGCCAGGGAACAACAGTCTCGACACGGCCGCCCATAGATTCGCCTTCGAGCATCTGCGAAAACACTGCCCTCCCCCGGACCGGTGCAGGATCGCGAGGCATTCCCCAGAGATCAGGTTCATCGGGCCAGCGGTAGCGGGCCCCATCACGATCTTCCCTCAAGAAGTAGAGCCGTGACAGATCTGAATTATCAGACACTATCAAGTCAAAAGTCCATGTTGCGAGCGTGCCCGCTATCACCTCTCCATTTGCAGATAACCCGGAAACGGACACCTCACGAGCTTCCCAAGCTTCAGGGATTTCTAGGTCTACCATTGGATTCATTAGGTGAAAATCACCACCATTCCAAAGGTGTGCTTGGACTTGGACGGCCTGACCCGGGACAAGAAGATCATCTGCCACCCTAACATCGAAGGTGACAGCTGACGCGGCCATCAATGCTTGCGTCGCTAGGGTTCTCTTCTTCGCGAGTGCAATCATGAATTCTCGGTCAGCTACCGTACCGGCTGCTGCTCCCGCTAGCACCAGATGCTCGAGTGCCTCTGCCAAATCTGGCACAATTGCAGAGGTATTCAGCCCGAAAACCCCTCGGGCCCTCGTGACGGACGCCCGATAAGCCTCAAGGTGCGGAAGAACCCTAGCACCCAGCCTGCTATCGAGTCGGGCTGCGATACCTACCAACGTGGTATCGATGCCCGAAAACATCCCATCGCCAGACCCATCAATGTGAGTGTCGACAAGAGTTAGGCCCGTGTCCTGGGGCCCGAATGGCTGGGGCGCACCCATATCCTGTGACCGATGCTGGCTTCGACTCTCCATTGAAAGCTGGAACAGAGAGCGTCCTAGCAGTGGATCATGGCTCCCGGTATCGATGACTGTGACATCTTCGGCAGTGTCTCTCTCGCCTCCGAAAAAACGTCTGCGAGATGTCTCGTACAGTTTTGCCGGCCTCCAAGGCTCAACACCGTGTTCAAACTGTTCCGTGAATCGGCTGCGATCTCCAGCAGCTTCAAAAACCTCCCGCGCTATAATCCCAGCAGCTTGATGCTGCCCATGCCCGTCACGTGGGGTGCCGCTGAATTCTGACACAATCACATGTGGTCGAAATTTTCTTACAACCCATGTCACATCTTCGAGGAGCTCTTCACGAGACCACAGTGACAATGCCTCGTCGGCACTCTTGGAGAATCCATAGTCGAATGCTCGTGTGAAGAATTGCTGCCCACCATCCAAAGTGCGTGCAGCCTCTAGTTCACCTGTACGGATAACGCCCAGGCCTTCCCAGAGCTCAGGACCAATGAGGTTTTGGCCGCCGTCACCACGCGTCAGTGCGAGATAAGCGGCCTCAACACCCCAGCCCCTAGCGAGAGCAGTGAGAAGGCTCGTGTCCTCATCATCCGGGTGGGCACCGATGATGAGGACGCGCTTTACTCCATCCAACTGGCGAAGCAAGAGGCCCGTGGGCACAATCCCGGTACCTCTCATTGACTGGGCGTCTACACTCGGTGGAATAGCAATGAGGGCCAGCACACTCAGCGCTGTGAACCGTTTAACCCACACTCTGCATAGCCTCATCATGGTTCCTATCGGAAGGCGTAGGTGTCGAGACCAAAGACTCGTAAAGATAGATGCTGGAGTCTTACGGCCGATACCCGTAACAAACGGGCAGCCAGAACGGTGAGAGCACAGTTGGCCCACATCATTCCCTCTAACTGTCCTTTGGCCATGGTAAAGCAAGAGATGCTGGAGCCCGTGACTTCCCCACCCAACCTGCTAACGCTAATAAAGTGAGGAGGTAGGGGAACGCTAGAAACAACTGATAAGGGACAGACAGCCCGAGTGTTTGGACTTGAAATTGAAGCGCTGATGCCGCCCCAAAGAAAAGTGCGGCGAGAAGAACAAGCAGTGGATTCCACCGACCTAGTACAACCACTGCAATTGCGATGAACCCGCGTCCAGCACTCATGTTCTCAGCAAAAGTGCCAGCGTGTGCAAGAGCGAGATGTGCACCGGCTATACCGGCCAGTGTACCACCAAACACCGTTGCCCAGAAACGAGTCTGCTTCACCCGCACGCCAGCGGCAGCAGCTGCATCCGGTTCCTCTCCGACAGCTCTTAATTCCAACCCCCACTCCGTACGGTACACGAAATACCAGAGCATTGGTGCCAAGAGATAAGTGAAATACGTAGTTGGCGCCTGATTGAAGAGGGCCGACCCGATGATTGGAATGTCCGAGAGCAACGGGACTGGAACTGAAGAAAGAGTAGGTAGGGTTAACGCTGTTCCCGTGGTCCCAAAGCGAGCCTGGTATATCGCACCCGTAAACCCTAGGCCACCTAGAGTTACAGCAGTCCCGGTGATGATCTGATCGGTCCCTAGGCCGACAGCAAACCCCGCAAAAATCATCGCTACTAATGCGCCTCCGAATGCACCAACTAAAATCCCCCCACCAGCACTACCAATGGCGAGAGCTCCGAGCGCACCTCCGAGTGCACCCGCAATCAGTGAACCCTCAAGACCGATGTTGATGACCCCACTACGCTCGGTAATCGTTTCTCCCATCGCAGCTAGTGCGAGCGGAATGCCCAGACGGACCGATGCTTCTAAAAATGCAACAACGGTGATCATCTCAGGCACTGAATCGCCTCCTGATCTGGTCTCCGGCCAAAACAAACAGGATCACAAGCGCTTCGACTGCGCTCACCCACGCTGCAGGTACCCCAGCTTCTCGCTGCATCGCACCAGCTCCTGCTTCCAGGCCTCCAAAAAGCAGACCAGTAAAAACCACCCATGCAGGATGAAGTCCAGCTAACAGGGCCACGGCGATCGCCGTATAGCCCCAACCAGGTGAGAGTCCTTCGTAGAGTGCGAATGTCACGCCAGTGATTTCGATTCCACCGGCCAGTCCGGCAATCGCACCAGAACTAAGGAAAACGACTAGCAGAACCCGCTTGCTTTCGATCCTCCCTGATACACGTGCCGCGTCAGGAGAAGCCCCAACCGAACGTGCCTGAAAGCCAAAGTGAGTCCAGCGCAATCCAGCCCAAAGTATTACACCCACAAGCAGTGCAATCAGAAAACCTGCATGTAGTCGTGTTCCTTCTACCAGGATAGATAGCCTTGCAGCATCACTGATCAGATCAGTCTGAGGGAAGACGCCACGGTTTTCCTGAAGCGGACCATGGACCACGAACGCTGCCAAATAAATCCCCACGAAGTTCATTAGAATCGTCGGAATCACCTCTCCGATACCTAACCTTACCTTCATGAACGCGGGTATAGCTGCCCATGCAGCCCCTGCGAGCAAGGCAGCAGCGAGTGAGGCCGGGGTAAGAAACCACCCAGGCGCATTGCCCCAGCTCAGGCCCACCCAGGCGGCCGCGATTGCGCCAGCATAGAGCTGACCCTCCGCTCCGATATTCCATACCCCAGCCCGAAACGCCAATGCGACCGCAAGGCCTGTGACTATCAATGGGACTGCACGGACCATTGTGACCGAAAGTATCGCTGTTCCACTACCGAAAGACCCCTGAAACATCGCTGCACCAGCGACTAAGGGGTCATACCCTCCAAGCCACAGAGATCCTGCGGCTATGATACCGGTAGCGACCAAAGCCAAAACGGCGACAGCCAGCTGGTCAAAGCGCCTCATTTCAGTGAACCTCGAGCCTGCTACCCAACATCATAGCACCGACAGCTTCTCGAGAATCATGAGCAGACGGTACAGGAGTCAGCTTGCCACGCAGAATCACGAAGACGCGGTCTGCTACCTCCAGTATTTCGTCTAGGTCCGTCGAGATCAGCACGACACCAGCAGCTGTATCATGAGCCAATCTTTTCAGCTCCCCGCGGACGAATGCTGTCGCCGTAAAATCCAGTCCCCGGGTGGGATTTTCTGCAATTAAGAGTTCGGGCAGCCGGGAAAGCTCTCGACCTACCACCAATCTTTGCTGGTTTCCACCAGAAAGTTCACGCGCAAGAGCTCGCCCACCTGAGGACCTTACCTTGAATCGGGATCGGATCTCGGCGGCGTGTAACTCGATTAGACTCCAACGAAGCAGAGGACCCAAGCGAAACCTTGGGTCACGGTGCAATGCTAGAGCCACATTTTCCGTGAGATCAAGATCTGCTGCCAATCCCTCCCGGTTACGATCCTGTGGGATAAAACCAACGCGCTCGGGAATCTGTAATTTGCCTGAGGCCACCTCCTGACGGCCAGACAAGACAAGCGCTAACTCACGCTGCCCATTACCCTCTACACCGGCCACCCCAATCACTTCGCCACTCATTACCTCTAGTCCCACATCCTGCAGAGCTAGTCCTCCCTGCGGGCCGTACACATCTACACCCTTCAATTCCGCTACCGAACGATTACCCGGTTCTCTATTTGGAGCCGAGTGATCTGAGCCCTGACCGAGCACTGATAAAACATCAGGGGTCGTAGGCACATCTCCGTCGCTGCTAGAGGACCGAACCATGGCATCGGCCAAGATTGCTGTATCTATATCAGCCCCGACAGCGGTCATCACAGTGCGTCCCCGTCTTAGCACTGTGACACGATCCGCGATTGACAATATTTCATCTAATTTGTGCGCGACGAGGACAACTGCACGCCCCTCCTCAGCCAAAGTGCGGAGAAGCTGGAACAACTGATCGATTTCCGCAGGCGCTAGCACCGCAGTCGGCTCATCAAGTACAAGCAATTGAGGGTCACGTAGCAGAGCCTTCAGGATTTCAATCCGCTGTCGATCCCCCACTCCCAATTCCTCGATCGAGGCTTCGAAGGGTACGGTAAGCCCTGTAAATTTGCTGAGCTCACTAGCTTCTTTACGTATCTCCTTCAGGTGTAATCTCCACCTATGCCCCCTGTGCCGCCGACCGAGTGCAAGATTCTCGAGCACAGAAAGGCCTGGCACCAAAGTAAAGTGTTGGTGCACCAGGCCAATCCCCATTTTCCAAGCGGCCCTTGCACTCTGTAATCTGACCTGGGACCCGCCCACTTCTAGGGAACCAGCATCCGGATGGATGATACCCCCCAAGATATTTAGGAGCGTGGTCTTGCCGGCACCATTCTCCCCTAAGATCCCGTGGATTTCACCTGAATGAATTTCAAGATTTGCGCTGTCGAGTGCCTTCACCTGTCCAAAATGACGGATGATGCCATTAAGGTGCGCAAAAACATCGGTCATGACTCGCCGATCTCACCCTCTATGAATGAGATCTTCGGAACTTCAAATGTCCCGCTGCGAATACGCTCTCGCACCTCTTGCATTGTCGCAATGAAGTCAGCTGGGAAGATATCGGCTATAGCTGGGTTCACGACGAAATCGATAACCTCAGTGTTAGCTCCAGCATAGATCGGTCGGCCACCTAGTTCACCGGACTCCCAAGAAAGTGCTATCTCCAGAAATGCCTGTGGGATGCGGATAACCGCGCTACCCAAGATCACTTCTGGTGCAATCTGGTTTTGGTCACGGTTCATCCCAAGCGCCCATGCCCTCCCTCCTGATTCGACCATCTCCCGGACAGCTTGAAAAACTCCAAAAGAGGCTGCATCGACATTGTGGATGATAACATCAGCTCCATTACGTAGCTGAGCGATCGCGGCCTCTTTTGCAGCAGCCACATCGTCCCAATTGCCAATAAAAGCTTCAAGAACTCTTATATCCGGATTAATACTTTCGGCACCGGCCACGAAGGCTCTGAAGGTTCCTTGGACAGGTGGAATCTCAACGCCGCCGACCATACCTAAGATGCCAGACTCACTTACCTGAGCGGCAGCCATGCCCGCAAGGTAACTGCCCTCCTCTAACTCAAAGATCAGTGGGATGACGTTTCCGGAGTACCTGCCTCCTCCACTTACAATGAACGTAGTGCCGGGAAATTGCTGACCTGCACGTATTGCAGCGTCTTGGTACTCAAACCCGTGTGCAAAAATTAAATCGTACCCTGATGAAGCATATGATAGGAATGCCTCATCAAACTCCGCCGGAGTCCGGGTTTGTTGGTGGCTAACCTCGGCCCCGAGAGAATCACGAAGAAGGAGTAATCCTTCATAAGCACCAGCATACCAACCAGCATCGCTAACCGGACCTGCAGTGAGTAGCGCTGCACGCAGTGGAACCTCCTCGAGTCCCATCGCTCGCCTATCGGAGTTCTCCGGAGCAGTACAAGCCGATACAGCTGCATTTGTTATGAGTAAGGCAGTTAGGATTAATCGGTGCATAAGCATGTCCCACTAAAAGAGCGAGCGTGGAGATGCTCTAGTGTAAACCTTTGACTGTTGGGAGTTCAAAGTGCCCGGTATGTTTTGCGCCCGAGATCTGGATTCCGTTAGACAATCAGACGCTGATTTGGTCACGACTATCGGAATAGAATGGTTCTAGAAAAAAGGGAGTGGAGCCCATGGACGGGCAACGTGGCAATTGGAGCTCGAATATGGGGCTCATCCTCGCGGCCACAGGAAGCGCAATCGGCCTCGGTAATCTCTGGAAATTTCCCTTTATTACCTGGGAAAACGGTGGTGGGGCCTTTGTCCTAGTCTACCTGATATGTATAGCTGCCGTGGGCTTGCCAATCATGATGGCGGAGTTGCTCATCGGTCGAAAGACGCAAAAAAGTGCCGTTGGTGCGCTTAAGGATGCCGCGGGTCCTATGTGGGGGATCGTCGGAGCCTGGGGGGTACTGTGCGGTTTCATTTTACTCAGTTACTACACCGTTATCGCAGGTTGGTCTCTCTTCTATTTCAGCAAATCATTCGGATGGATGGTGTCTGGCTTTCCGAGTGGCATGGCGATGGGCGATCTCTTTGGTGAACAATCCAGCAACGGCGCCCTTCAACTCGGGCTGTCCTTAGGTTTCAGTATTGCCACTGTGTCAGTTGTGTACCTAGGGGTCCAGAAAGGTATTGAGAGGATTGCGAGGACCTTTCTACCCGTCCTCGGCGTTATTCTCGTTTTGCTGCTCTTCTCTGCGCTCAGGATGAGCGGCTCGGGTGAAGCCCTCGTCTTCATTTTTCAGCCTAACTTCAACGAACTCGAGCCAGTCGCGATTCTCGAGGCTCTGGGGCATTCCTTCTTTACGCTTTCATTAGGAATGGGATGTATGGTGACATACGGTTCCTATATCTCAAAGACTCAGTCTGTGGTTAAGGCATCAGCAACGATCGTGCTCTTAGATACACTGATCGCGCTCATAGCAACCGTCATAATGTTCTCGGTAATATTCAGTGTCCCAGGTATGGAAGAGCAGGTTGGTGGATCTACGGTGGGTATGCTCTTCATCTCGCTCCCTGAGTTGTTCTTCACCGAAGTTCCTCTTGGACGGTTCCTGGGACCGCTTTTCTACGTGCTTGTTGCGCTTGCTGCTCTCACATCGACGATATCACTGCTCGAGGTCGTCACGAGTTATGTAATCGACGAACATGGCTTAGCTAGGCAAAAAGCAACATTAATGTGCGGTGGTACTGTTTTCATATTCACCATTCTCGCCGCCATATCTTTTGGCGCTGTTTCGGGTGTGTCCAATCTTGTCGTCCCAGGTGCAATCGGGGAGACACTGTTTGGAGGAAAAATTGGCTGGTTCTCTATGGCTGACCACTTTGTCTCGAACTGGATGCTGCCGACCGGTGGGTTCGCGGTAACGATCGCAGCAGGTTGGTTTATGACCAGAGAAGACACCATGAACGAACTCGTGGATGGTACACAGCCCAGTTGGTTTCGGTATGGGGCTTGGCGTTTTTTCATTCGTTTCGTAGCACCAACCGCTATAGCCGCGATCATTATTGCGGTAATGATCTTTGGGGTGGACTTCAGTTGATGCTGAACTAGTGGCCTGAGTGGGAACGACCAACAAGCAACAGTAGGTAGATCTCTCAGGTACATATCTCATCATTCAGCTGGCCGATTGGATATCAGCCCCTTTGCGACTCTTGATCCCGAAGGCACATTTTAGCTTGGTCCAGCTACGACAGGCTCATGATTGAAGATCTCTTGAATAGGCATATCGAAAAACGACCTATGACCCTCAAGTTTGAAGGTCGTATTCTCTATCTGTTGGATGATGCCGAACTCGTGAGACAGCAGTTGTATGAAGGCATCGATATTCAACACCCGCGCGACTATATAAGCCTGCTACGCGACCAAATCTCTACAGACGAGATTACACCAGCGTATATCTGTTTCTTCTATGACGAAACGCTTGGGGATTTCCCGTATTTGGGCCTGCGCACCACGAATCAAGCCACCAACGAAACAGAGTACCCTGTGGAGCGTAATGCTGTGCGCAATGGAGGCTTCGTCTGCTCTGTTGCTGGCAAGAGACGCGGCAAAGGAAGTAGTCGTGAGGCAAGTCCTTACGCTGAACTCCACGCAGGCATCAAGGTCGTTGTCGCGGAAAGCATCGAGCGCATTTATGACGAAAACTGTCAAAATCTAGGGCTCTTAACGTCAACTGACTTTGGGGTTATTGACCGGATCATGACTGGTGAAGAGATCCCGCTCACAGAATTCACTAAGGGTAAAGACGACATTACCCGCCAGATCATTGAGTATGGCGGACTCTTTGAGTTCAATGTCGCACGGCTCCAGGGCGGTGTAACCATCCCATTGTCTGCATGCGCACAAGAGCAAGCTCTACCAACTCGCCCGATGACTGTCGCCGAGAAAATTTTCGCTTCGCATCTGGTTACCGATGCCGGAAGGGGTGAGGTGGGTGTTCCATGGGTTAAGCCAGGAGACAGTGGTTTCTTTCTGACCGACATCCGGTTTAGCCATGAATACGTGACTCCTATGGCTTCAATTTTTTTCGAAAACAAGGTTGGAATCGACGCCAAAGTCCTAGATCCAGCTTCCATGCTCTTCTTCCGAGACCATTTAACGTTTCTGTCCCAGGTGATGAGCCAAGAACGGATCGAAGACGGTCTGCTTGAAGTGGCAAATGAACTCGAAGTGAGACAGCGTGAGTTCAGTGAAAAACAGGGTGTGAAATTATATGGCGAACAGATGGGACACCGACTTGGTTCTCAGGCTATCTGTCACTCAAAGATTCTCGAAGAATACGCGGAGCCAGGTATGCTCATAGTGGGCACTGACTCTCACACACCGCACGCGGGTGCCATCGGTTCGCTCGCTTTCGGTATTGGAACGACAGCAATTTTCAATTCTTGGCTCACAAAGGACGTGCGCATGAGCGTACCCCCGTCCTTCAAAGTTGAGATACGGGGAACCCCGGCACCAAATGTTACCGCGAAAGACTATATGCTTGAGATTCTGAGACACCCATACATACGCGATGGACACGCGATTGGGCAGATTATTGAGTACGCGGGCCCTGCTGTGACGCAACTCAGCATTGATGAGCGCGCAACCATGACCAACATGGCCGCGGAAGTTGGAGCGTTTACTGGTATCATCGCAGCGGATGACAAATCGGTCCAATTCATGGTTGATGAGCGTGGCATGGATCGTGTTCATGCACAAAAACTCACGCAGGGGATGCAGAGTGATCCTGCTGCAGAGTACGTGACAACCATAGAGATCGATGCCTCAACAATCCGTCCCATGGCAGCTTTGCCCAATGATCCGGGCAACGGGGTCTATATCGATGAACTTGGCGAGGAACCCATCCGTATCGATATAGCGTACGCCGGATCCTGTACTGCTGGGAAGAAGGAGGACATGGATATGTATGCTCGTGTCCTCGGTGAAGCTGATTTACAAGGATTGAAGATCCACCCGGATGTAAAAGCGTACATCCAATGCGGCTCAACAGAGGTACGCAAGTACTGTGATGAAAAAGGCTATATGACCCTGTTTGACCGCATGGGAGCGGCATTCATTGAACCGGGATGCGGTGCATGTATCGCCGCCGGCCCAGGAGTCACAAACTCACCCGATGAAGTCTCGATGTCATCGCAAAACCGGAATTTCCCGGGACGTTCAGGACCAGGTAATCTTTATCTCGGCTCACCATATTCAGTTGCCGCGAGTGCGGTAGTGGGGTACGTGACCAGTTGGACACCAGGACAAGAGTTTAAGCAGATCAGTACACGAAAACTCTCAACAGTTTAAGCCTGCTGCAGGCTCTTGGATCGATGGTCGCTGCAGGACTCGAACCTGCGACATCTACGATGTGAACGTAGCGCTCTACCAGCTGAGCTAAGCGACCAATACCCCCACGGGGACTCGAACCCCGGTCTTCGCCGTGAGAGGGCGATATCCTAGGCCACTAGACGATGGGGGCGCTGCAACCCTCTCGGTTTTGAGAGGGCCAAAATCTTACAGAGGCCTGTCAGACAGCGTCAACCCCTCAACAAGTCGGCCCTGATAGGCATTCCTTAAGGATAGTGAGTGTACTTTTCATCGAATCCAGAGTAAACTCGCATATCACTTCTAACTTATTATACTGCAATCATTTGGTCTGATTCATAGGACAGAGATGGCTAGCAAGCTCAATACGGAATCCATTCGAGGATGGCTCGATGGCCGCAAAGGATGGAAACGCCGTTCAAACCGAATAATTAAGAGTTTCCGTTTTAATTCCTTCAGAGACACCATTGTCTTCGTGAACCGGGTTGCGACTCTGGCAGACACTCATGATCACCATCCCGATATTGATATCCGATATGACAATGTCACAATTACGCTTTCCACACATGATGCAGGCGGAATCACTGAGAAAGACTTAGCCCTCGCTGAGCAAATAGATTTCTCGACTTCATCGAATTAAAGACCTATAGGATCATGTAGCGTCCGGCCAACCACTTCTTCCGGATTGATCTCTAGCACGTCTCTAAGAGCATCCAAAGCAAAGTCGGGGCCTTCTGCTAAAAGTTCCTCAGGGTTGAATGGCCCCCATAGTGCCGCCGCCGTTCGCGTCCCTGCCCCTTTCCCAGCCTGGATATCGAAGGGTGAGTCGCCGACAAATACAACGCCATCTGGTTCAAGTCCAAGCTTACTAAGAGCCAGATTGACTGATTCAGGATGAGGCTTAGGCCGCTGTACTTGGTTTGCACAAACGACGAGATCCACTGCCTTCCATAGACCACAGCACTCGAGTGTTCTCTTTGCAATACCGGTACGCTTACTCGTGACAACCGCGATCTTTGTTCCACGCCTCCGTAGCGCTCCCAAAACCGAAGATGCTCCTGGAAATGAGCGTACCATTTCGTCATGCACGATGTCTTGATACGCGATATAGGTCTGTCGCATCAACTCAGCTTCTTCCTCACTCCGAGCAAAGCTCCTCATTTGCACTGGAAGTGGTATCCCTAGGGTAGCCACGACATCCGCATCAGGAAGTGGTTGGCCGAAATGTTTTTTCGTGGCAAAGCGGAAACATTCAAGGATCAGTTCGACCGTGTCTGCCAATGTACCGTCAAGATCAAAAAAAACGCCGGACCATGTACCAGGAGGCTTAGATATCGTCAATGGATCTTCTGGATAATAGACGATAGCACAACCAACGAATGGGTTGCCTGATCCTTAGTTAAGAATGCAGATGGAGTAAGCTCTACGATATGACCGTATTCCCCGGCAGGTAGGATAATTAAGCCCTGAGCAAGCGCAGCTTCTGCTACCCGTAACGCACCCCCTTTCCATGGGGAACCGTCAACTGTGACGAGTTCAATTCCGATCATGAGACCACGTCCACGCACCTCGGAAACCCTTTCAGCACCCCTTAGGGAGTCTTGCAATTCGCTAAGCAGTCGCGATCCAAGAACCTCTGCACGCTCCGGAACATCCAAGTGCTCAACGATATCGAGCACAGCTAATGCGGTGGCACATGAAAGAGGGTTCCCCAGGAACGTGTTGGTGTGAATCGCTTCTCCATCATTTTCAGGCCAAGCAGACAGCACTGCCTGTGAACTGAGGCACGCCGAAAGCGGTAAGCCACCACCAAAGACCTTGCCTATACACACGATATCTGGACGAAGTCCTAATCGCTCAGATGCTAGCATTGACCCACAGCGTCCAAGCCCGGTGAAGATCTCATCGGCGATAACCATCACCCCCTCCTCCATCGCCACATCCGATAGAGCGGCCATAAAACCATCAGGAGGAATTCTTACTCCCGCCCTACCCTGAACAGGTTCCACGATGACAGCACCGATCGGATCCCCATTAGGTGCCCCCTGCTGAAACGCTGCCCGCAACAATCCTAGAGTTTCGTCCGCAGTCACCCGCGAAACGTCATTACATTCAGGAAAGGGGGCAAAGCTCACTCCCTTATACAACTGATCCTCAAAGTATGAACGGAAGTGGGCTCGGTCCGTGACCGCAAGCGCTCCCATAGTAAGGCCATGATATCCTCCCCTAAACGCAACAATACCTGGTTTACCCGTAGCGATCCGGGCGGTCTTGAGCGCCACCTCAACAGCCTCCGATCCGGTTGTCGTAAGTACTGCCTGTGCGTCAACCCAGGGTGCGATCCCACATAAGCGCTCTATCAGTTCGACCTTTCTAACAGGCGGATGGATATCACCCATCCCATGTATCAGTTCTTCTCCCTGGGCCTGGAGGGCATGAACAACCCTTGGGTGTGCATGTCCAATGAGAGCAACTCCGAACGCCCCACTCAGGTCGATGTACAAGTTGTGGTCAACATCCCGGACATTCGACCCGCTCGCTTCCTTCCAAAAGATCGGCCAATCAACGTCGAAGTAGGTGATATTGCGAGACTCTACACTCCTTAGGCGCTCTGCTAGATGGCGGGACATTCCGCCTGGAGGACTCGTAATGATGTCAGGTAGCAGGGATCCAAAAAGAGGTTCAGCTACTGTCACTCGACCTCGTCTTTGAGCAACGCTTGAGCGGGCATCCCCATTGCATGGTACCCCTTATCGACATGGATCGTCTCCCCTGTGATGCCCGCGGCAAGAGGAGAGCAAAGAAAGGCAGCGACATGTCCAACGTCGTCCGCGGTGTTCACCTCTGGTAGTGCTGCGTTGTCTCGATAATAGTCAACCAAACGATCGATCGTTCCGATCGCGCTGGCAGCGCGACTTGCGAGCGGACCAGCACTAATGGTGTTCACACGGACACCAAACTTTCGACCCGCCTCAAAAGCAAGCAGGCGCGTATCGCTTTCCAAAGCGGCCTTCGCCGAACTCATGCCCCCTCCATATCCTGGCACAACTCGCTCTGCGGCCAGATAGGAGATCGATACTAGGGCACCATCGTTGTTCATAAGTGGTCCAAGCCGCTGCGCCATACTAACCATCGAGTAGGCACTCGAACTAATTGCTGCGAGATATCCATCGCGACTCGTTTCGATGAGAGGGTTTCTGACTTCAGGTCCGTTCGCAAGCGAGTGTACAACGATATCTAAACAGTGTTCTCCGAAGTCAGCTTGCACCTGATCCGCAACACCCTGAATCGTGTAGCCTTCCAGATCAACATACCGCTTGTCCTCCCTCACATGCTCAGGTACGTCATCAGCTATGTCGAAGGCCGCGTCCAAAGGATAGATCTTCTCAAACTCAATCTCTCCTCCACCCGGAAGAGACATGTCAAGCTTTCCCCGCTCGAGACTGCGGGTAAAGATCCTAAGAACTGGCGGCCATGTGCCCACGCATATTGAGGCACCAGCAGCTGCAAGCGCCCGCACGATTGCCCACCCGTACCCTCTGTCATCGGCAACGCCCGCTACGAAGGCGCGCTTACCGGAAAGATCGATCGGAAGCATTCAGACAAGCTCCTGGGGTTATCAATCCACTCTGAAAACCTTCTTTCCCTGCCAAAAGAAGCTACCCAGCCCTAGGGTAAGAGCCTACCCCTGGGCGGTCGCGACAGTTCACCTCTGCTAAACTCAGCCTATATAAGCCACCAGCCCAGCCCAATATACGCCGTTAGCAGCAATGCCCCCTCCCATCGTTTGATCCGCCATCCACTTCTAAGAATCGGCCAGAGGAGGAGGGACATAAAAACAACTCCAGCTAATTCTCGTGAAAGCACCGTTTCGGGGATCATTATCGGCCGAACTACTGCGGTAGTTCCAAATATCGCAGTCAGGTTAAAGATGTTTGAGCCAATGATGTTTCCAACGGCAATATCAACCTCATGACGCATCGCAGCGACCAGCGATGTAGCTAGTTCGGGCAGCGATGTACCAATAGCCACTACAGTTAACCCAATTATCACCTCTGAAATACCAAGTGCGGAGGCGACTTCCACCGCACCCTGAACGATGCAGTATCCGCCTAACACGAGGAACGCAGATCCTAGAGCAACCCGTCCGATGTCCTTGAGATTCAGAAGCGAGGTCGCCCCTTCTGGAGTCGCAATAGAGTTTCTTGAACCCTGTGATCTCTTAATTTCCTCGGGGTGACCAGACCGGAAAACCCAGACTAGATAAGCCAGCAATACCAAAAGGAGCATGAAGCCATCCATCCGGCTCAACACACGATCAAATGCTATCGGATAAATGGCGAATGTTATCAATAGCATTACGGGCATCTCACGCCACACGACCCTGTGCTTGACTTCCAGGGGGTGGACGAGTGAGGTGAGCCCCAAGATGAGACCTATGTTGGCCAGGTTAGAGCCCATCACATTCCCAATTGCCAGACCAGGATTGCCCTGAAGTGCAGCTACCAAGCACACGACTAACTCCGGTGCGGACGTCCCTAGGGACACAATTGTTAGGCCAACTACTATGGGACTAACACCCAGTGAACTCGCCAACCTTGAGGCTCCCTGGACAAGCCATACTGCACCGAAGTACAGCACCACTATTCCAGAAATCAGCACAACAAGATTCGGCATCAGTCCCGACAAGTTCTCCTCCTACTTGGTCCCTCTCCACAACCCTCACCCATAGCCCTGGTAGCAGTTGGGCGCTCTGAATACGATAACCCTGTTTTCTCAGAGCAAAATGGGTACCAGCCTAGTTCTTCCAAGGTCCTCGGAGAACGGTGGATTCAGTCAACTGAAGTACATCGTCGTCCCTCATCTTACCGGAGAGTGAGCTCCTTTATGGAACGTCAACTTCACCGCCCATTGAAACCACCTTTGCAACAAACTCCCCAAAATCGAGAATTACTACTTCGAGTCGCTCTGCTTTTTTTTGTTTTGAGCCTGCATTCTCCCCCACAACCACAAAGTTTGTCTTCGCGGAAACACTGCTTGCAGTGTGCCCACCAACTGCTCTCCACGCTGCTTCAGCGGATGCCCGTGGGATAGGAAGCGCACCAGTGAAAACAGCTGTGCCTGCAGATGGAACACCTTTGTCTACGGGCATAGATGCCACTGGCTCAACACCACGTGCGAGAATGGCATCTATCGCTGACCTATTCCTTTCATCCTCCAGAAAAGCTGTTATCACCTCGCTCATTTTCGGCCCTATACCATCTATCTGCTCCAACTCCTCTGCCGTAGCTCCAAGTATTGCTTCGATGCTACCGAAATAGCCCGAAAGATCCCTAGCAACAGCCGTACCTACCTCTGGAATGCCCAGTGCGATCAAGAACTGTGGGAGGTCAGGCGCCTTCTTTGATTGAATCGCCTCTACCAAAGAGGTCGCAGATTTTTCAGCGAAGCCTTCGTATTCTACAAGCTGCTCAGGAGATATATCGAATAATTCTGCTAGGCTGCTCACCAATCCTTCAGTAACAAGTAAGGCAGCTGTCTCTTCCCCAAGCCCTTCGATATCTAAGGCAGATCTGGAAGCTAGGTGTATGATGCGGCCCTGGAGTTGAGCCGAACATCCAAATCGATTGGGGCACTTTATGCGCGGACCTTCCTCCTGCACTGGCGTACTGCATACAGGACACTCCGTCGGCATCTCAAACGGGCGAGCTCGATCCTCTTCATGTGCAATCACCTCCACGACCTGGGGTATCACGTCCCCGGCTCGCTGGATGCGTACCGTATCCCCTTCACGTAAATCCTTACGGCGAAGCTCCTCTCTATTATGAAGAGACGCTCGAGATACGGTAACGCCACCAACCACTACGGGATCTAGCATAGCAACCGGCGTAATCACCCCAGTGCGGCCAACGTTGACCTCAATCTTATCGATCCGCGTGACCTCCTGCCGTGGCTCAAACTTGAAGGCCAAGGCCCATCGAGGATGATGTGAAGTAACACCGATCGCCGAGCGAGCCGAAAGGTCGTCCAACTTGATTACGATCCCATCAATCTCATAATCCAAACCTTCGCGATCGGCAGCAAACCCGGCGTGGTACTCAAGAATATCTTCAACCGTTCTTCCTGTTTGTATACGATCAGGAACCTTAAACCCCCAATTCCGGATTGCTTCTATACCGTCTGTATCACTCTTAAACCCAGAACCCCTTATTGCGAGAATATCATAGACTAAGAGATCCAGCTTCCGAGATGCGGTGACATGTGAGTCAAATTGGCGTACTGAGCCAGCTGCAGAGTTCCTGGGAGACGCATAAGGTTCGCCACCGGCCTCAACCAAACGAGCGTTGAATGCCTGAAATTCTGAGATGTACATGATCACCTCACCCCTTACAGAAAGCAGCTCGGGCGCAACTCGATCCTCAGTACGAAGTCGAAGTGGAACCGACGAAATCGTTCGGATGTTATCTGTGACCTGCTCACCCTTACGTCCGTTACCTCGGGTAACTGCCTGGGTTAGCACGCCGTCCTCGTATATGAGTTCGATCGAGGCACCGTCTAGCTTTGGCTCGATGACGTACGTGGGCTCGTGGCCCTCTCCGAGTGCCCTGCGAATCCTATCGTCAAAGCGACGAAGTTCATCGACGTTTTGTGTCGAGTCGAGAGACAGCATTGGAGCTGTGTGAGGGACTGTTTTGAACTTGCTTTGGGGTTCAGCACCGACGCGCTGAGTCGGTGAATCAGGTGAGCAAAGCTCAGGGTGATTTTTTTCTAGCTCTAGCAAACGCTTGAATAGCCGGTCGTACTCAGTATCGCTGATCTCCGGTCGTGCTTCGACGTAGTAACTATGAGCATGGTGGTGCAGTTCTTCGCGCAAACGCTCTGCCTCGGCGCGTGCGCTCTCAAATCCCAACGTACCTTGATCGGTCAAACCAGCTCTCTGCTCATGTATGTGTCTGACTTCGGGTATGGCTCGATAGCCGAAAGAGTATCAATAATAGTCATTCGGACCCCTTAGGGGACCTAGAATAAGGATCACAGAAGATGGCTAGACTAAAGCAAGCAACGATCACCGCCCTCGGTATCCTCCTAATTCCGGTCTGCCCAAACCCGGGAAGTGCCCAGCTCATAGGCTCAGGTGAGATACTGGAATGGCAATCGCCCCCGCCAGACCATCGTATTTCGTACGGCCCGGACGCCCAACAATTTGGCAATCTACGGCTTCCGACGGGTGCTAGCCCACATCCTATAGTCGTGTTCATTCACGGTGGCTGCTGGTTATCGACCTTCGACATACAACACGTAGGGCAAGCTGAAGTAGCCATAACCGAGGCTGGTTATGCAGTGTGGAGCCTTGAATATCGGCGACTTGGTGACGAGGGAGGTGGCTGGCCGAGCACATATCTTGACGTGGGACAAGGGATCGACCATCTCCGAAACATTGCAGAACCATATGGCCTTGACCTGAGCCAGGTCGTTGTTGCAGGACACTCGGCAGGAGGGGCACTCGCTTTATGGGCTGCAGCTCGAGGCAAGGTCGATGACCAGAGCGTCCTATACACTCCCAAACCACTTCCCGTGCAAGCAGTATTCGCATTGGCCCCGGCGGCAGATTTGGAAGGGCTCGAAGAACGCGGGTCGTGCGGCAACGCAGTCGGACGTCTCATGGGGGGAACACCCGAGGAGCACCCTGAGCGATACCAAGCTGCTTCTCCCATGCAACTTGCTCCGATTTCTGTGCCACAAACACTCCTTATCGGCGGACAAGACTTCGTTTGGGCACCCCCTGGGCGGTCCTACTACCACCGTGCCATAACAGTAGGAACACAGGATGTTCGAATCGTCGACCTCCCAGACTCTGGCCACTTTGAGATGGTCTCACCATCCACAGCAACATGGCCATTAGTGATGGCCGCACTCGAGGAAGCCTTCAAATCCATGACACCTCTTGGCGAATGGGACAAGCAGGTTCGATAATATCTCCCTACAACACTCGGTCAGGTTATGAAAACCGGTTCGGAGGCATCATGAAGAAACCCCTTGCTCTACTTCACATCTCACTGGCAGTGATTACCACGTTAGTGGTCACAGATGCTGTCGTCGCACAAACGGATGTGAATGACTTAGCGATCGAACGCCTAGAAAATGGGATGGAAGTAACCACTCTTCGGCGTGCCGACGAAGGAGATGGACCACATGAACGGCTCATTCTCCGTGGCGCGACAATCATTGATGGTACAGGTGCCCCTCCAATGGGTCCCGTGGACATAGTCATCGAAGGAGATCGGATTGTAGAAGTCAAACCGGTTGGCTTCCCCATGGCCCCAATCAACGAACAACGTCGGCCCCAGGATGCCACTAAGGAATTGGACTTCTCTGGCATGTACGTATTGCCTGGGCTAATTGATATGCATGCTCACACCGGGGGTGGAGGGAAGGCCCCACAGCCTGAGTACACATACAAGCTATGGATGGGGAATGGCATTACGACTTCACGTGGGGTCGGCCATGGCGAAATGATGTGGGCCCTCGGTGAAAAAGCAGCGTCTGATCGAAATGAAATTGTAGCACCCCGAATGTTCACTTATGCCCGCCCCGGAGAGGGTTGGGACCGTGGGTCGGTCGACAGCCCGGAGAAAGCTCGAGAGTGGGTTCGCTACGCTGCTGATGTAGATGTGGAAGGTGCTCAAATAGACGGCCTAAAATTGACCTCCTACCCCCCGGACATTATGGAAGCGCTTATTGATGAGGCGCATAAGCACGGCCTGGGCACGGTAGCGCACCTAGCCCAAACGGGTGTCTCGCGGATGAACGCACTCGATGCTGCGCGTCTTGGGCTAGATATGATGACCCATTATTACGGGCTGTTCGAAGCCCTATTTGACGATCGAACCATTCAGGACTTTCCGAATGACTACAACTACAACAACGAGCAGCACCGCTTTGGACAGGTCGGACGGCTATGGTATCAATCAGCGGATCGCGGATCTGAGACATGGAATGCCCTCATTGAAGAATTCCTTGATCTTGATTTTGGTCTCGACCCAACTATGACGATATACGAAGCAAGCAGGGATGTGATGCGTGCACGGGAGGCGGAGTGGCACGAAGAATACACACTACCTAGCCAGTGGGATTTCTATCAGCCCAGCCGCGAAGCTCACGGATCGTACTGGTATTACTGGACTAGTGAGGATGAGTATCACTGGAACAAGTTCTACGAAAAATGGATGCAATTCCTGAACGACTATAAGAACCGGGGCGGAATCGTCACTACAGGATCTGACTCCGGTTTTATATATAAGCTTTATGGCTTTGATTACGTCCGAGAACTGGAACTTCTCCGCGAAGCAGGGTTTAGTCCGCTCGAAGTCATCCGTGCTGCGACCTATCATGGGGCACTGCAACTCCACAAGCCGAAGGGGATGGAGAATGACCTCCAGTTTGGAGTGATCCAAGCCGGCTTAAAAGCAGATTTGATTGTGGTTGATAAGAATCCACTGGCAAACTTAAAGGTGCTCTATGGTACCGGTGCACCCATGCTCAATGATGACACTGGACAACTCGAACGTGTGGGCGGTATCAGCTATACGATCAAAGACGGGATTGTCTATGATGCAAAAAAACTGTTGGAAGATGTGCGTCGTATGGTTGCCGATGCTAAAGCTCGATCGATTACCGATCACGAGGAGCCAAACTAGCCTACTGATCAATGCACTACAGGATTGGATGAGATACTTCGAGTTCGTTGCTCCTAGAACACTATGACTGACACAGATTATCAGTGAATCTGGCTAAGATCAGGGACGAAACCCCGGGGTGTGAACACCGGATTCATCTGAATAATGCAGGGGCCTCACTCATGCCCCGAAGCGTTATTGAGACAGTAGAGTCCCACTTCCAACTCGAGGCGAATATCGGTGGCTATGAAGCTGAGTCAGAGGCTGCCGACGAAATCACCATAGCGTATGAGCATGTCTCAAAGCTACTCGGCACAACCCCTTTCAATATTGCTTTTAGCGAGCACGCAACCGCTTCGTTTGTTGCTGCAATTTCCTCAGTTCCGTTTGTATCTGGTGATGTAGTGCTCACCACCGTAAACGATTACGTCTCAAACCAAATTCAGTACCTCGCCCTCGCACAAAGATTTGGAGTTCAAGTAGTTCGTGCACCCGAAGCACCGGAGGGGGGAGTGGACTTAGTCGAGATAGAAGCGCTGATCCACCGACTGCGCCCAAAGCTGGTAGCTGTCACGCACGTTCCAACGAACTCCGGTCTAGTTCAAAATGTTGAAGCAATCGGAGCGATGTGTCGAGCTGAGGACATTCTATACCTCGTTGATGGTTGCCAGTCGGTTGGCCAGATGCCCGTCGATATGCAAGCGATCGGGTGCGATTATTTTTCCGCTACCGCGAGAAAATACCTTCGAGGACCGCGTGGCGCAGGCTTTCTCTATGTTTCAGATCGCGTTCTAGCCCGCGGCTATGAACCACTGTTCCCCGACTTACGAGGAGCTGACTGGGTCGCACCTGACATGTACCAACCGGCTCCTGACGCGAAACGTTTCGAAACCTGGGAGTTTGCTTGGGGGCTCGTACGGGGAACTGGGGAAGCCGCTCGTTATGCACTCGACATCGGTATAGAGCCAATCCGTGACCGGGCATGGAAACTTGCGGATGACCTCCGATCACTCCTGAATCAGCATGACAAAGTGACAGTCTTAGATCGTGGTGAAGTACTCGGTGCAACAGTAACGGCTTCAGTGGATGGATGGGCACCAACAGACCTGGTTCGAGAACTGCGCGAACGCGGCATTAATACGACCGGCCAGGAAAGCATTGATGCCATCATTGATTATGCAGCGAAGGGTGTGGATGGCTCTCTACGTATTTCGCCTCATTACTTCAATACTGAAGAGGAACTGAGCGTCTTTATTGGCTCACTCGATGAGATAACCGGGTGAGCTTTGAAGAAAGGCACGCTATCTCTCGTAGTAGTAGTTATCCGAGGAGGTATCGTTTGCAACCTGACCTGGAGCGCGAACTGATTCGCAAGTGCAAAGCTGGCAACACTCGGTTTTATGAGCCGTTGGTCAAGGCATACGAGCCATCGGGAATGAGCCTCGCATTCGCATTATTAGGTAATATCCATGATGCCCAAGACGCTCTCCAGGAAGCGTTCACCAAAGCGTATCGATCACTGAATCAATTCGACCTAACCCAATCTTTCAGTCCTTGGTTCTTCCAGATTTTAAGGAATCAGTGCCATGATATGCTGCGTAGCCGCAAGGCTGATTTCAGCATGGAAACGCTGGATGAAAGATTTGAGCTACACTCAACGGATACCGAAGGCGAGCCCGAAGAAATGCTGCAACGCAACATCGCAGCAGATACGCTATGGAGGGGACTGCAGCAGATCAGTGAGGAACACAGGGAGATTATTGTCCTTAAGGAGATTCAGGGATTCCTATACTCAGAAATAGCGAGCATCCTGAATGTTCCAGAAGGAACGGTAGCTAGTCGCCTATATCACGCACGACAAGCACTTCGTGATGTCCTACTCAACATCGGGATTGAGGCTAAGAGGAGTTTATGAAGAGGCCGATCTCTAAAGAAGAGCTGATGCGTTATCTCGATGGCGAGATGCGGTCAGACGAGTATGATGAATTTAATGAGCAACTTGAGAGCTCTACAGAGTTGCAGCGCGAGTTGGCAATCTTTAGGGCACTGGGAGCTGACGTACAGGATCTAAAATTCCATCCAGTTAACTATCAGAGGTCCGTGTGGGACCAGGTGAATGCTAAAGTGACGAAAAGAATCGGTTGGATATCGTTGATCGTAGGATGGATTATTCTTGCAGCCTACGGTGCATATGCTTTCTTTACGGATTTTGAAGTAGATAGCTGGGAGAAATGGGGTGCAGGGCTGCTTTGGGCTGGGATCCTCGCACTCCTCGCTTCGGTGATTTGGGAACGTTATAAAGAATCGGGAAATGACCCTTACAAGGATGTACAAAGATGATCGTAGTCACTACGGAACACGTACCCGGTCAACGAGAGACCGCATCCTTGGGATTGGTTCGAGGCAGCTCGATTAGGGCACGACACATAGGAAAGGACGTCATGGCTACGTTTCGAAATATAGCTGGCGGGGAAGTCCACGAGTACAGCAAGTTGCTTGGGGAATCGAGGGAGCAGGCGATAGACCGCATGATTGAAGAAGCAGAAGCCTTGGGCGCAAATGCAATAATCGGAGTCCGTTTTCAGACATCAATGGTGATGCAAGGGGCTGCTGAAATGCTCTGCTATGGGACCGCAGTAAAATTGGAAACTGCCTTTTAGAAGGGTCCTGGAAGTTGGCTAATAATCTAATCGCAGATGCTATGAACCTCCTGAAGAAGAAGCTCCCTAGGACTTCAAAGAGCATCGCTAAATGGATCATCGTGGTCCTCTTATCCGGGTGCGCTACAGTTGGAGAGCCTTCGGGCGGGACTGTTCGAGATGCCGTAGATGCCGTCCTAGACACCTCTCCCCTAGATCAGGTTCACTTCGGTGTCTTAGCCGTAGATGCGCGAACAGGGCGCATCCTGTATTCCAGAAATGCCCATCAAAAGTTCGTACCGGCGTCTAACCAAAAAATCCTTGTCACAGCAACTGCCATTTCACTTCTTGGACCAAACTACCGCTACGGGACTGAAGTCTGGGCTACAGGATCTGTTCTAGGGTCACTCTTAGATGGGGATCTAGTTGTCCTCGCTTCCGGAGACCCTTCGATGTCAGATCGATACTGGGAATCTGGAGAAGCATCATTAGCCGCTATCGCTGACAGTCTTTATCAGAAAGGACTGCGAAGCGTTGCGGGCTCAGTCTTCGTCGATGTCTCTGCTTGGGATTCCTCTACGGTGGGCCCTACTTGGGAAGTAGAAGACCTGAGATTTTCGCATGGAGCAACTGGAGGGGCGTTCGCGATAGATGAGGGTGAGATCTCAGTGATCATTAATGCTGGGCCAGCAGTTGGGTCTCCTGCAAACCTAGAATGGCTCCCTAAGGGGACACCTGATTATGTGCGGACTCGCATTACCACGGTCCCGCCGGACAGTGGCCTCCAGGTACGGTCCCATTATCTGCCAGAAACACGCCACCTTGAACTAACCGGACAAATCGAGTTATACGACACCGATACTTTGACGTTCGCGCTTCGAGATCCTGTTCGCCAAGCAACCGCAGCACTCGACATCGCTCTTGAACAAGCCGGTATCGAGTTGCAAGGTGGGGCCCAGGTCGCATGGAGTGAGGGTTACAGGGTCGGACGTGGTTGCCTATCTGGATCTGTGAGAGAATGTCCTAACGCCGGACCAATTCTGACGCTTGAGTCTCCCCCGCTCTCCGAACTTATCGCCGGTATCTTGAAGCCAAGCCAAAACTGGATGACTGAGCAACTTATCCGGACACTTGGTGCTGAATTGGGAGAAGAGGGTAGTTGGTCAGAGGGAATTGTTGTTATAAGTGAATTCCTGACAGAAGTGGTCGGGATAGACAGCCTCGATATTTCGCCAAGAGATGGCTCAGGATTATCGGCATATAATCTTGTGACGCCCCGGGCACTCGTGCGGATTCTTCAATACCTGTCCTCTAATCAAAACAATGGCACTTACCGCTCTGCACTAGCCACACCGGGGGAAGAAGACTCTACACTCCAAGAACGACTTTCTGGCCTAGAGGGCCGTGTTTTCGCGAAAACAGGAACAATTTCAAATGTAAATTCGCTTTCCGGATACCTGACGCGGGACGACGGAAGCGAGGTGGTTTTCTCCATACTATCAAATGGATCAGGCCTCCCAGCTGGACAAGTCAGAGACGCCATTGATGATATCGTACGGATCCTGGCTAGATGAACAAAGGCGGGGCGCAGAACCGGTGGTGGGGAGTCATTACAATCACACTCATATTTCTGATGTCTTGTTTCTTCAGCACTCGCACCGGTCAACCCTCTCCCGTCTCAGCTAACGCACCTGAAACGGAATTCTCATCAGCACGTGCGATGGCGATCCTTGTTGAAATTGCGAGACAAGCGCATCCACCGGGTTCGCCAGAACACGAAAGAGTCCGCGGTTATCTAGTCGACCGCCTTAACACCCTTGGCTTGGATCCAGAAATCCAAACCTCAACGAGTTCATTTCAGCGACGTACGATGGCCCGGACCGCTACCGTCAGAAACGTGGTCGCGCGGCTACCTGGTACGGCATCCACCGGGGCTATCTTGATCACCGCTCACTACGATAGCCGGGGCCTCGCCGTAGGGGCAGGAGATGACGGTACGGGCGTCGTCTCGATACTGGAAACGCTAAGAGCAATCCAGACAGGACCACCTCTCCGCAATGACGTAATTGTCTTATTCACCGATGCTGAAGAGTTAGGTCTGCTCGGTGCACGAGCTTTCGTGAATGAGCACCCATGGATGGAGGACATTCAACTCGTTCTTTCATTTGAAATGCGAGGTGGGGGTGGCCCGGTAATCATGGTTGAGACTGCAGAAGATAATGGCTGGATAATCGACGCTCTGCAGGCGTCTGATCAGTACCCATTCGCTAACGCCATGGCGTACGAAGTGTACCAAAGGATGCCGAACGACACTGATTTCACACCATTTAAGGAAGCTGGCAAACAGGGACTTAACTTTGCGGCAATCGACAAAGGGCACGTCTATCACCAGCAGTACGACACACCTGAAAACCTTTCGGAATCGACACTTCAACACCACGGGCTGCACGCCCTCCATGTCTTACGCTATCTCGGTGATCAAGACCTCGTAAACGTAAATGCACCGGACGTAGTTTATTTTAGCATGCCAGCTCTCGGCTTATTCGTCTACCAGGTGACATGGGTTAAGTGGATTAGTGCCGGACTCATCATCTTGTTTATCCTGGCACTGCTAGCAATGCACCGCTCGAGCGGCCGTCTTTCTGGCGCCCTCATAGGCACCGGCATCTCTATCGTTGGAGCCTCACTAACCTTCGGTTTTGGTTTACTGCTCCTGAGTTGGCTGCCGCGTTTTCATCCTGAGGCTGGTAGCCTTCAGGGGTCCTTGTATCACAGAGAGGGTTGGTACGTAATAGCCCTCGCTGCAGCAGCATTTACGATTGTGACCGGACTTCACGCTCTAGCTAGGAAGTGGCTAAGTATCCAACAACTGGCTCTCGGTGCCTTGATCGTCCCATTTTTGGCCGCAATCTGGCTAGGGTACACGGCTCCACTCGCCGCAATGAATATCGAGTGGCCTGTCGCGGCGGCATTAATGTCAGTGTTGTGGGTCACCATCATGGGTGAACAGACAACAGAAATGCTCGGCTGGTTTCTTGCAGTCCTATTCTCTGTTCCAGTTCTCTCGTTCTTTGTTCCTGTAGCGGAATTGCTCTGGATTGCAATGACCTTCGACTTCGCTCCTTTGCTGGCTGTGTTTATCGCAATTGGCCTGTACCTTTGCCTACCAGCCCTGGACACTGTCCTTCACCCGAATAGCTGGTGGGCCCCCACGGGAGGTGTAATCGCAGTCGGTGCCGCCCTGGGATTCGGAATCCTCAATTCCCAGACTACAGCAGAGCGTCCGGCACCTTCGACTTTGGTATACGCTTATGAACACGGAACACCTGAGGCTCTTTGGGCGACAGACCCCGTCATAGACACAATGGACTTACCTGCTCGTGAATGGGCAGTTGAGCGCACTGGCAGTGCCTTCGCGCTGATGCGTGACCTCAGTATTTTCGGCTATGACTTCGGGGCAGTTCCAGCTGCTGTCGCACCGGCAATGGATGCTCCCGAACCAGTCATAATCATCGAAACTGATATAACAATCGGTGATCTGCGACGTGTGATCATCGGCGTGCGATCGCGGATCGGCTCCGAACGGCTCCGCTTCCAGTATGACCCTGCTGAAGACACACGCTTGATCTCCATCAATGGAATGGTCGTCAATAATCCCGAAGAACTCACTTGGGCAGATCACTGGGGAACGCCCGAACCAATGGTCTATCTCGAACTAGAGGTACCAGTTGGTCAACCGATCAGCTTCGACATCATCGAACACCTGCTGCGTCCAGAGGAACTCCTGGGCCCAGGAGTGTTCTCGAGACCGGATTATCTCGCGCCCGATATCACGCGAGAGAGTGACCGGGCAATGCTCCTTTACCGATTTCGGGAGTCCCAAGAGACTATCGAAGCAACCAGCTAATGAAATCGTTCCTCGGGCTTTGGATAGAAATTCTTGCGCCCTGTGTACCCATCTATTTAACGTTTGGGCGGCCATAGGCATCCCATCTACTACAAGCCGAAGGGTGCGGCCACATGACAAAGAGGGGGAAGCAGGTATGACGTACCAAAACAGCCGACCTACCAAGATCATAGGTGTGCTTGCCATAGCAGCATTCGTCAATGCATGCACTGACTTGAGTGGCCCAGACGCCTTCGATGACGACTTCTTGCTAGATATGGCAGTCATCGCGGCTGATGCGACGCTTGAGGACTTTGGCACATGGAGTTTGGCATTTGCCTTCCAGCCCCGAAGTGCTCCCGATATAGCCGGTACTGGTATACCCGGTAAGCCGGGTGGCCGGCATGGCCCCGGACATCCCCTGTCAGGCACACGCTCCGCTAAATTTTTCGATGCAGATGGAAATGAACAAGCCGAGTATGACTCGCTAACGACCGAGCGTATCGAACACGAAAGTGATGTGAGTGGTGAAGTCGGCCGTGAGGGTTGGACAGCTCAAATAGCTCGAACCCGAAGCATCACGGTTACTGGACTCTCAGGTGAAGAGACACATCGCACCCGGAACGGAGACGGAACCGAAGAGGTAACGAAAAGCCGCCATACCGATGAGGGTACTCGCGCCTATCATATGACGGGCGAATTCACATATAACGATGTCGTCGTGCCTATTCCTGGATCAGATCCACGTTATCCGATATCAGGAACGGTCACTCGCAAGGTCAACGCGAGTAGAACGAATGGTGACGAAACAAAGACACGCTCTGCTGACATCACCATCACATTTGATGGTGATGAAACAGCTACGATCGTAGTTAATGGCGAAGAGAGAGAGATCGATCTCACTACCAAACACGGGAGACATCCACTCAAGCCTAGGAAGAACAGAGGCGGAGGCTAAGCTTTTCAGCCTTGTTCTCTGACCTAGAGAACATCGAGGGCGGCGGGCTTTGCCCACCGCCCTCTTCTTTTTTGTGTTTTGAAGCTCAGCTATCTCCACGTAACACAGCACCCGCCTTACCCATGTACTGCCAGAGTTCCGGGGACGTGTTCATGCCGTGGCCGGACGAAATGCCTTCGCCTCCCTCTGTCTTGTACATATTCCCCAACGATGCCTCGATAGCTTCATCGCCTCCAGTGAATTCCTGGATGAGAGCTGCCGACTTGCGTGCCAAAGCCTGTACCTCATCACTCGCGGGGTCACACCCCTCTTCCATAGACGCCTGATAGGCAGCGAAGAGTTCAGTCCACTCTTGCTGGACTGCCTGGATACGTTCTTCTCCAACCTCTCCTGCATGCTCTTCAAGCTGCTCTAGCTGTTCTGGCGTGTAGTATTTCTCGTATTTCATAGTGACCTCAATTGTTTGTGTTAGCTCTTCGAGAGAGACCCCATTCGGCGACCTGAGTCGTTGACGTAACCCCTGAATCAGAGCCAGAAGCTGCTTCCGTCCCGCAATCTGCTGATTGATACGCTCGACTTGTAACTCGAGCACCCGGTCTAACGAAGCTTCATTCCGAAGCAGGTATTCCTTGATCTCCCTTAGCGGCAACCCCACTGACTTCAGAGAGATAATCTCCTGCAGTCTCCGGAGTTCCGTTTCCCCATAGAGTCGGTGGCCTGAAGAGGTTCGCTCTGCCGGAGCAAGGAGTCCAATTTCCTCGTAGTGGTGAAGTGTGCGTACCGTGAGTCCAGTGCGCTTAGTGAGTTCCCCCACCTTCATACCAGTCACCGACTCCTCCTACTGCTATCTGTATAACTCTCCCTGTTCTTAAAGAATACGACCTCACGTTACGTGAGGTGCAAGTCCCTAGCTAATCCTGACTAAGGACTCAGCTCCCAGGTTCGAAGAACCCGAAATGTTCGAGCATAAAAAGACGGATCGCTGAAGCTAGTTGCACTGCATACACCTGGCGGTTCGCATCGGTGTCACGGAGGCCAGGGTAGTGGTGCTCAAGCTGGATTCCACTGATGACTTCTGACATGCTTCTCGAGCCATGTTCCCTCGTATTGTAACCACCAGTCCAGTAGGGATCGGATCCGGGAGATGGGTCACCAGGGCTCGGGATTGAGCGCACACCTTCATCCCCAAGGAAACCCCCAAACGATTTCGGTCCTCGTACAAATTCAGAGAATGTTTCCGGAGCGTGGCGACCCAAATCACGGATACTCGTTTTCTCAACCATCGTCATGTTGTTGAGTGCATCATCATTTTGGTTGAGATCTGACCCGCTCAGAAGATATCCGAGCTCGACTCTAGGGATCGAGTGCCCGTGACCGTGCATATCGAAGTACAGTCCTCTGTCGTAGTCATCGGCGACGAAAACCCGTGCTTCTTTAATCCAATCCTGGAATTCGTGCCATGCGTTTTCGGCGAATGGATCACCCTGAGCGGCTTCGACGATCTCACGGTTCGGGTCAAGCTTACTACGGTGTAAATGGGAGAGGACCACATGGGGCGCATAGCCAGTCGCATCAATGAGCGCATCTCTCACAGCGAGACTGAGTTCTACGGTGTTGCGATCTGAGCCTGTGGTGCCGTACGTGCGATCCGCCGTCTCTCCGGGCTTCAACGCCCCGCCATGTGGCGCTGAAATAACAACGGGCAGTTCACCTCGGATGAACTCAACATAATTGTTTCGCCCAAAGTAGCTTTTGCCGACCTCATAATTTGAGATAACCTCCCGTACATACACCTCCAGACGCACACTACGAGTTACATCCCCCACTGAAGCCACCACTGTCGTTGTACCAGTAGCGACACCCGTGGCAAGACCATTCTGGTCGATCGTAGCGATTGCGGTGTTCTCAACAGACCAAATGACATTTTGGCCGGAGACCAATTGGCCAGACTCATCAGTTACGGCTGCGCGAAAATCTACGGTGCCACCCACTCCGACGATCAATCCACCTTGGGGTTCGATCGTAATGGAAAGCCTGATGACATCTGTACTCGACTCTCCGCACGCTAGCGCCGATAGCAATAGCAGAGTCGTTCTGACCCTACTGAAAAGAACCGGAGAACCACCTGTGTGTTTTCGCATATTCACAGTCAGAAATCTCACTACCAGCCTACTAAAAGCTCAAGGGCAAACTGCACTAGCCTTAAGTTGCTCTTGTCGCATAAATCAGGCGAGCCTACCCTGCGGGCCCGGCCATGACGCCGGATTAGCTCCCAAGAGGCAAGATCACATGAAGAGAGTTCGAGCGGGTCTCATTATCCTCCTTCTTACAACATTCTCGTTTCCAGTATGCTCGCAAGCATTCGCTGCGATCACCCCCACCCTGACATCTGCTCTCCAGCAGCAAGAACGTCCTGGTGGTCGAGGTGGTGGGCCTAGAGATAATGGGTCAGACGGAGACGGACCTCGCGAATATTCCGAAGTCATCACCGAGGACGCGATTACTAGCACCGGCATGTTCGATGTCCATGAAGTAGGTGATGACCTTTTCTTCGAGATCCCGCCATCCGAGCTGGAAAATGAAATGCTCCTCATCCAGCGCACGATGGAATCCACACTCCAGGATCCGGGCTCCTTCTTTACAGGTGGCCCACGCCTGATCGTACAATGGGAGCGCCAAGGCGATAGAGTGATCTTGCGTGGTAAGGATTACGACATGATTGCTGACTCAACAGCTGCAATTTGGAGCGTCATCTCAGGATTCCGCAGGGGCCCAGTGCTCGCAACATTCGACGTTGAAGCATACGGTGCTGATAGCTCAGCCGTCATTGATGTCTCAGACGTGTTCCTTACAAATATTCCCGAACTCAACCCAATAGACGGCCTAAACCGTGGGCGAAGCTGGGTAGAAGACAGTTGGTCTTTCGAGGACGCGGTAAACGTCCAGGTTACTCAAAGCGGCTCAGGGCGAGGCGCCGCTCCCGGTGGACGCGGTGGTGGGCCGGGTGGTGGACGTGGCGGCGGGCAAGGCCAAACTCGTTCACAGACAGCCAGGGTCTTCTTCAGTATGGCCCGGCTTCCTGAGGAACCAATGATGCCACGCTGGCATGATGAGCGTGTAGGCTTCAATTCAAGCAGGTCTTACGACTTTACTAGACCGGATAACCGACTGGAGCAAATTCGATTCATTCACCGCTTCAAGTTGGTTAAGGAAAACCCCAATGCGGAAATCTCTGATCCTATAGATCCAATCGTTTATTGGATTGATCCAGCAACACCTGACTGGCTCAAGCCCTGGATCGTTAAGGGTGTGAATGAATGGCAGCCAGCATTTGAGGATGCGGGATTCAGTAACGCAATCGTTGGTCGTGTAGCACCAACCCCGGAAGAGGACCCAAGCTTTTCAATGTACGATGCACGCCACTCAGCGATTTATTGGCGGCCTTCGACCGTAGCCAATGCAACTGGCGGACAAATCGTTGACCCCCGTTCGGGACAAATCCTAAAAGGGGAAGTCAACATGTATCACAACATCATGGAGTTACAGAAGAACTGGTACTTCATCCAAGTAGGACCTCTTGATGAACGTGCCCAATCTTTGCCGATGCCCGACTCTCTTATGGGACGCTTGGTCGAATATGTAGTCACCCACGAGATCGGTCACTCGATTGGGTTTCCACACAACATGAAGGCGTCCGCCATGTATCCGGCAGACTCAGTACGAAGTGCCTCATTCCTGGAAAGGATGGGTGGAAGTCATACCGCGACTCTCATGGACTATTCAAGATTCAACTATGTAGCCCAGCCCGAGGATAATATCCCATTGGAATACCTGATCCCCCAGGTTGGCCCTTATGACCACTTCGGAGTGCGTTGGGGATACTCACCGATTCCGGAAGCTGACACATCCGACGAGGAACTAGAGACTCTCAATGAATGGGCGCGTGAGCAGGATCGGTACCCGTGGCTGAGGTTCACAACCGCTGATGCTGCAGGATCTGACCCGGAAGCGCTCACTGAGGCGGTTGGTGATGCTGACGCTGTTAAATCGACCACATATGGAATGAGAAACCTTGAGCGTGTGATGAGCATGATGCTCGAGGTAACAGAAAAGCCCGGAGAGAGCTACGAGGAACTCGAGAATCTTTATGGACAAGCGGTGAGCCAGTGGGGACGTTATATGGGCCATGTTACCGCGATTGTCGGGGGAGCTCAGACTCAGGAGAAGTACGGTACAGGCCCAAGGTTTGAGCCTGTTGAGAAAGCACGGCAGAGGGAAGCAGTACAGTATCTGGATGAAGCTGCGTTCCACGTACCTGAGATGTTTCTGAACTCAGATATTTTACGCAGAATTGAACCGGAGGGAGTCGTTGAACGATTCCGTACGCAACAGAATCGCGTTCTAACCAGTCTTCTGAGCCAAGCTCGGCTGGAGAGACTTATTGAGTTCGAAGCACTCGAGACAAGAAGCGGTGATGCCTATACCCTTGCAGACCTCATGAGCGATCTGAGCGCAGGAATCTGGGATGAACTCCAGAATCAGGCTGTCCAGGTCAACACATACCGTCGCAATGTACAACGAGCTTTCCTAGAGGTGGTCGACGACCGCCTGCACCCGAATGAAGAGGACCTTAGCAGCAACTTCAATCCAGCAGCAGCACCGTGGACGTCAGATATTCGTGCCGTGCTGCGCGCAGAGCTGGAAGACATAGATCTACTTGCAGAGCAGGCACTGGCGCGTACCAGCCAAGACATGACCCGCATACACCTCAGAGATGTTCGTTCAGAAATCCATAGGATCTTAGGAGGGGACAGGAACTAGGCCGACACATGAAGGTTTCTTTATTCGCGACATGTCTCGGTGATCAGTTCTACGCGGACGCGTGCGCAGACGCTGTGCGATTACTGCGCCACGCGGGGGTCGACGTTGACGTGCCCCAGTCACAAACCTGCTGCGGCCAACCTGCCTACAATACAGGCAGAAGACTTGAAGCGATCCGTATGGCGCATCAGACACTCGATACTTTTGACAGCACGGACTATGTGGTGCTGCCATCAGGAAGCTGCGCTGGCATGATACGCTGTTTCTATCCGGACCTCTTAGATAATGAACTTGAGCGTGCTCAAGTTCTCGCTGACCGTACATACGAACTTTCTCACTTCCTTGTGGAAGTATTAGGCATTCAGGATCTCGGATCCGGACTCAAGGGCAAGCGTATTGCATACCATCATAGCTGCCACGCCCTACGCGAACTCGGCATACGTAATCAGCCAATCTCCCTACTCAAGAACTGTGGAGCGGAGGTTGTTACGTGGGAAGCGGACGAGGAGTGTTGCGGATTTGGGGGGCTTTTCAGCGCCAAACTACCGGAAGTATCAGCCGCCATGGCGGACCGGAAACTCGATACGCTATCCGCTGTAGACTTCGTGACCTCCACAGATGGTGGATGCCTCCTCCAGCTCAGTGGCCGTGGTAACCAACGTCGATTGTCTGTCCAGTTCCGACACCTTGCGAGTCTGCTCTGGGACGGGGTTGGTTCATGACTTCTGTTAACCCTCAGAAGTATCCAGCGGCATCCGCACAAGCTCTTAAGGATAAGCCGGAGGTCCGTAACACCGTTACCAATTCAACTAACCTCGCCAACGAGAAACGAACGGCAGCATACCAACAAGTCGATTCAGATTCGTGGAAGGACTGGGGCCGAGATGTAAAATCCCATGCCTTAACAAATCTTGATCAATATTTAGAGCAAGCGGAGACACAACTACTAGCAAACGGTGCGAAGGTGCACTGGGCAGAAACCGCTCATGATGCCCTGGGGCTACTCGAAGAAATCGTTCGTGATCACGGAATTGGCACTGCAGTCAAAGCCAAGAGCATGCTCAGTGAAGAATTGGGCATAAACGAGCACCTTGAAAAGCTCGGGGTCCTCGTGCGCGAGACAGATCTTGGCGAGTACATTATCCAGATTCTTGGTGACCGACCGAGCCATATCGTCGGCCCCGCAATGCACCTAAGCCTAGAAGACTGCCAACGCCTGTTTCACGAGAAATTCGGTACGCCAATCAACGGCAAGCCTGAAATTCTCGCTGCTGCAGCACGTGAAGTTCTCAGAGAAGAGTTCTTGGCTGCTGACATGGGGATCTCAGGCGGCAACTTTCTAGTTGCTGAAACCGGTACGGTGGCCCTCATCGAAAATGAGGGGAATATTCGACTCTCAACGTCTCTACCTCGTGTGCATGTTGCCTTAGTCGGAATCGAGAAAATCGTCCCTCGTCTTGAGGATGTTTCCGGTTTTGTGCAACTCACCTCGCGTGCAGCTACTGGTCAACCGATTGGCAACTTCTTTTCACTCATTCAGGGGCCGAAACGGGATGGTGATATCGACGGGCCCGAAGAAGTACATGTAATTCTTGTCGATAACGGCCGCACACGTCTATTGGCTGATGATAAAGCATGGGAAAGCCTCCGATGCGTACGCTGTGGCGCATGCATGAACATCTGCCCTGTCTACCGACAAACAGGGGGACACCCTTATGGATGGACATATCCGGGACCCATTGGAGCGATTATCGCCCCAGGGATGCTGGGACTAGAGGAAGCAATGCCTCTACCATATACATCGACCCTCTGCGGTGCGTGTGTCGATGTGTGCCCCGTAAGAATTCCCATACCAGAACTACTTGTTCACTGGAGAGAAAAGGCAGTAGAGGAAGGCCTCACCTCTACTATAGAGTCAGTAGGTATTAAAGCATACACTAAGGCAGCTGAACGACCCGGAATCTTTCGTGCAGCCGGAGCAATGTTGCGGCATATGCCGCTAGACGCAGGTGGGCGGGCGCTCCCTATCTTGAGTGGCTGGGTCAAAGAGCGATCAGCCCCCAAATCCAGTAAAAAGAGCTTTATGCAGCAGTGGAAAGAGGGAATTGAATGACTGCACGTTCATCAATCCTCGACCGGGTTCGAATTGCCCTTGCAAATCGGGAAGTTGTCCCCCATCCCGGCTCTTTCGAAGGATGGCGGCCTTTCATGCATTCCGGGAATCCAACAGAGCAGTTCACTGAGATGTTCAAAAAAGCGGGTGGTGAGGTGGTGAGCTTCAAGACTCAAGCCGAAGCATCACTCTGGGTCAGGGGCTTCCTCGCCGACTTCGATAGTCTTTCTGTTGGAGAATTGGCACGGGGCCGGCTCAACGAAGATGCAGAACCTGACAAATGGATTGAAGAAACAGACCCATCGGCGGCTGAGGCTGGGGCTTCTTTAGCGTTCGGTGCCGTGGCTGAGACCGGCTCGCTTATCATGACCCCACAAGATGGTAGGCGGGCTCAGCTTCTACCTCCGGTTCATGTGGTGTTTCTGGACCAAGCCAAGATATACAAGAGACTGAGCGAAGGACTCGTGGCACTAAAGAATGAAGTGCTGCCGGGGAATAACGAGAGTGGAGGGCTTCCCTCTGCTGTAGGGCTACACTCCGGACCTTCAAAATCAGCTGACATTGGACAGGTGTTGGTGAAGGGAGTCCACGGACCCGGCAGAGTAGTCGCAGTGATCATAGAGTCCGCCTAACCGAGAACCTCCAAGCCTTAGATACCCATATCCCCGCTAGCCTGAGCTAGCCGAACCCCCTAACCTCGTTACCCCATGAGTGCGAATACCAATACCTATAACCTCCAACGCGTCCTCCGTATCAGGGACGGTATGGCGGTCACGATCGGGATGATCATCGGCGCTGGTATCTTGCGTACGCCAGGGCTTATCGCTGGTTATCTCGGCGATCCATGGCTAATCCTAGGACTCTGGTTCTTCGGTGGTGTAGTCGTCGCACTTTCCACCCTAGTGCTAGCCGAGATGTCTGCAGCCCTACCCGAGGCTGGTGGAAAATACGTATACGCTCGCCACGCCTGGGGTGACACGATGGGTTTTGTCACCGGCTGGTCAGAACTTCTCGTCAGCCGTGGCTTCAGCGGAGCAGCCAAGGCAGTCGCTATCGCTGAGTACGTCCGAATATTGGCGGGGAATCGCGGCAACATACAGATCATAGCGTTAGCAGTCTGTGTCGGGTTCTTTTTTCTTCACACACGTGGACTCAAGGCCAGCTCACAGTTCCAGAACATTACTACGGTCATCAAGGTTCTCATTGTAGTAGCGATCGCTGCTGCAGGTATCGCTGCAGGTGACTTCATAGGGTTCCAGCCTGCCCTAACAGAAGCTTCCGGACCAACCGCGGGTCTCTTGGGCTTCGCGCTCGCGTATCAATCCATTTCGTTCGCTTACTACGGCTGGGAAGACGCCGCGAAAATGGCGGAAGAAATTAAAGATCCTGGCACTGCACTACCGAAGATCTTGGTTGGTGGTGCGCTGGCAGTCATGGTCCTGTATCTACTGATCAATGTCGCATTTCTTGGGGTACTCACACCTGCTGAGATGTCTGCGGATCCTGAGTTGATCGCTGCACTTACGATTTCCAACGTGTTCGGCCCCGCCGCCGGAACAGCGGTTACAGCGGCGGCGCTCATCATCCTCCTTAGTAGTCTGAATGTTAATTTCTTGGGCTTACCAAGAGTGGCCTACGGGCTAGCACAACACCGACTCTCTCCCCAAGCATTCACTGAAGTTGATGACAGGGGTACACCGAGAAAGGCACTCTACTTCATCTCAGCTTGGATTGGGCTTCTCGCGCTTTCCGGAGCGTTTGAATTCTTGATCCGTTTTATGATGACGGTCGCAATCGCCGTCGATACGATGGTCCTGCTTGGCTACTTCAAACTCCGAGCCCAGCGTCCGGATCTTGAGCGTCCGTTCGTGATGCCGGGTCATCCATGGCTTCCTGCCATCACGATCGCTTTGTACATAGCGATTCTCGCAATCCTGATCGGTACACAACCACAGATGGCCCTAGGGGCAGGAGCCATGCTCTCAGCGATTCTGATTGGAGGCCTGGTCACGACTCGCTCTCGTGTGAACAACAGTGACTGAGATACTTCATACGCTTGTAGCAGCAGGCATAACCCATGTAGTAGGCCTGCCGGATAACACATCAGCACCGCTTTTCGATGCACTATCTGATCACCTTTGGATCCGACTTGTCACCGTTACGCGAGAAGGCGAAGCGTTCGCAATTGCTTCAGGTCTATGGCTCGGAGGAGCCTCTCCTCTTGTCGTGATCCAGAACACCGGACTCCTCGAGTCAGGTGACAGCTTACGTGGAACAGCAGCTCGCATGGGGGCACCTATTCCGATCCTCGTTACGGGTCGAGGATATTCAAAGATGAAAGAGGCAGGACTTAAACCCTCTGACCTGAGGGAACGTGATCTGCTTACTCGGGGAGATGTCGATTCTGTAGCTCTACTTACGGAGCCAACACTCGAGGCATGGGGCGTACCTTTTGAGCGGTGTGAAGGCGAAGATGACCCTTCAGCTGTATTGGCGCGAACTATTGACTCTGCTCGTTCTACCGAACGCCCTACCGCCGTTGTTATGGCTCGTGGACTCACTTGATGCTCACGCGCGCTCAAGTCCTCGATCCACTTGTTCAGTATCGAACTGATGAAATTATCGTGACAACCATGGGGGCCACCCGACCCTGGGGCCGCATCTCGGATAGCGATCTAGATTTCGCGTCAGCCGATAGCGCCATGGGCCATGCCGCCGACCTTGCGCTTGGCATTGCACTCGCTCGTAATGACCGGACAGTGCTATGCCTTAACGGTGACGGAAGCATGTTGATGACGCTTGGGACCCTCGCCACGGTAGTCGGGTCTGGAGCTACAAACTACGTGCTCTTCGTCATGGATAATGGCGTCTTTGAGATCACCGGCCATCAATCTGTAGCTGCCTCTGGACAAATTGACTATGCAGCGATGGCCCAGGCTGCCGGCTTCCAGAGAGTCTTTTTTTTTGAAGACGCCAGAAGTTATGCGGAGGCGGTCGAAGACATCCTGAGCCAGCCAGGCCCGACATTCGTACACCTCTTGGTAGAGCCTGGATCAGAAGGCCCTATATCTCGAAACGATCGAGAGAAGGGCCGCTACCTGAGAACCTCACTTGCTGATTGGTCACGAACATTCAAGGCCGCCCTCGAAACCAAAGATCAAAAACAGACTTAACATACGATGGCTGTTCAGACTCCAATCTTACTAGAAGCATTGAGATGCACCTCTCCTGCCAGCAGGGACAAATAGATATGAAGGAACACAACATGAATAAGAAGACACTTGGCATTCTGGTTCTTGCCATGCTATTAGGGGCTGGCGCGCTAGAGCTGAATGCTCAGCAGAACCGAGGCAGGCGGGGACCACCAAACTTGCGGCAGGGGAACGCTCAGCAGTTCCGTGGCCCAGGGGTCTTTGGCAAACCAAGCTTCAATCGTACCCCACCAAGTGGGCCAGAGCAGATCATGCGAATGAGAGATCGTCTTCAACTGACTGATGAACAGATAAACCAGCTTGATGACGTTCGAAGAGAGAACGTCCAGCGTCGTACTGCCACAATCGCCGAGATGGCTGAATTAAGATCACAGGTGACGGCTGGCCAGATCAACCGAAGTGATGTGATGTCTCGCCTTAAGGGTAGGCGGGAGGAAGGTCAGGCAATGGCTAAGCCTGGTGAGCTGGTTCTGTCGATCCTAACTGATCAGCAGCGTGAAATCCTTGGAGAAGCCAAAATGCGATCGCCAAGAGCACGCTCAGGGAAAACAAGAGGGATGCGGGGACGGGGTGGTCCAGCAGGATTCCGTGGCCCGAAGGGTGGACGGTCCGGCCGCCCCCGGCATGCGGGGTGGACGAGGTGGTCCCAGAGGACCTGGCGGTTCCGGAACTGACCAGAGAAGGCCGCGACGGAGGGGCTTCGGAGAGGTCGGACCAGGCTAGACGAATCGAGATTCTCGACTACCTCGGAGTCGCAGCGTGACATCCATCCCTACCCCCGCAAAGCCAGGCACGTAGATCACCAACGTCATACCGGCCATTACGATTACCATGTTCGTCAAGATAGCTCGACTCAGTCTGCGTGAGCGGCGGACCTTGTGTTTCTAGAAATTTTCTGAGAATTGGGGCCCAGCTTGTCGAGATTCTCAAACGAGCACGTCCATCCAGAATCGCAACGTCATGAACAGTGACGGCCTTCACCGCATCACTATTCAGCCTAAGTAGGGGTCCGGATGCCGCACGCTGCTTCGCTGAAGGACTGCTCACGCCCCACGCATCCCCCGCCTCCCCGCGGTTGCCTCCTTCGTACGAGTTCCGCAGTAACCCGTTGTTGTTATCCTGCTCAAGCACTGTCATGAAGTAGGGATCGTTGCTAGCAGGATCCGGCCTACGAGATGCCGTAAGATCCTGTTTGTACATGAGGACACCTTCAGCAGGAATTTGATGATCAAAACCCGTTTGTGTCCGAAACTCAGCTATGAGAAAATCAGTCCCGGACTCACCGATAGGAACGCGGAGAGCGGTCCCCGAACTTTGAACCGGATCAAGGAACACTTCATGATTCCAGACCTCACCGAGTTCGATGTAGTCAATCCATCCCAAAACCTGCTTTGAGTGAGCTGAGAGATGTGTAGGCCCAAACGGCTCCGTCCGGTCATCGACAGGACCGCACCCCCAGGAACCTGCCGCCATAAGTGCCCAACAACCCAATACCCAACGCCTCCCGAGCGCGCCGCCATCTGCCGTAGGATGGTAATAATCCGGAAGACCTAGAACGTGACCGAATTCGTGAGAGATAACATTGGCAGTCTGAACATTATTCCCGGTGCAATCACTGACTCCTTGAGTGATGTAACCATCAACCTTGATTCTCTCACCCGAGACCCCAATGTCATCAGTTACATATGGGGCACCTGCCGCTCCAGACATTCTCCAGCGGTGTGGCCAGATCGCGGGGCCACCACAGGATGCTGCAATTTCGAGGTATTCAAACGTGACTACATCCACGATCCCATCGTCGTCGCCGCTGTTCGGGATACCATCTGCACCGTCACTGTCGTAGAGCGTCCAATCCACCTCACTCTCAATAGAATCGAGAGCTTCAGCTAAGTACCAAGCAAGCTTCGCATCATCCCCTAGTCCGTTACTGGTGCCAACCACAGAGTCTATCGGCAACGAGGTCCGCACCCATGGATAGACTTGGCCACCCACTGTTAATGCGCCTCTTGAAAACTCAAGGTAGGCCTCTGTGATGGTGCCGTACCCTGTCGGTCCATCAAAGAGTGACTGTTGGATCATTTCCGGCGTGATGTGGGGCTCTTCAGAATCTGAAAAGAGCGCGAGGATCACGGGAATATCCGCTCGTCCCTCAGTTCTACTTGCTAAACGGCCTTCTGGACTGCTTCTGAAAAGACCATTTGGTAGAGTAAAGGCAGTCGGATCTTCTCGAACTCTCTCGTAGTAGCCAACCGGGAGTTCAAGCCCTCGTAGGTGAGCAAAGGTCTCAATGTCCTGGGCTTCCAAGGGTAGAGAAGTTGCCAGTCCAGCCCCCACCAAGAGTATCACTACTACTTGGTCAAGTAAGCGTCGCCTCATCGCCGGAACTCCAACTGATAACCATCTAGTGTTGACCGGATCAGGTTATCTGGGTTGGCTACTTCTTCCACAATGGCGGCAGGCTCTATCGTGGTATCTGCAACCTCAACCCTAAATGCGAGGGTGCCATCGTTCTGATTAATCAGAACAATACGAACTTCATCGAGACTTGAATTGCTATACAACTGGTTACTGCCCACTGGCGTCACCTCACCGATACCTGGGCCCATCAGTACCACCAAAGCAGCGCCTTCTGCGCCGTTTGGTGACTTCAATGTCGCCGTCAGAATCCCAGGGCCGGGTGGTGATTGATCCGTACACGCCACTAGCAGTGAGAGGGCCAAGAAAGCCGCGAAGCGATGAGGTTTCATAGAGGTGCGCACCTAGTGTAATTGCTTTTGCGATATCAGAGATTGGAATCGTCAGTCAGGACGGGCTCCACCGATGAAACCAATCCTATGATATCGGCCTCCCTGCCGGCTGAACCTTCACCGCCCACATACCTGAGTTAATATCGCTGAAAAATACGTTCCCCTTCCACGGCATTACACTCCAGGCACCGGGAGAATTGGGAATGTATCCAATCGGGTCATGCGCCTTAAAGACAGCGATCTCTCGACCTTGCGTGTAGAGATTGCCCATCAGATCACCAGAAATATCAACCATCCTCACGCCGCCTTCATAGTAGGCCTGATAGAGGACGTCGTCCTCAACCCAAATATTGTGCGTCCCGTACTCACTGACTTCATAGCGTGCAAGCTGTTCAGGGTTCATTGGGTCAGTGAAATCGACGATCTGTATATAGCCGGATGTTGCCCTTGGATATCCACCCTTTCCCGTCATTGGATCGAACTGCTGGCGATGGTCCGAACCAGTCCCTTCCCACGCGAGTCCCTGACGCTGTACACGTTCGTCTCCAGCAATTAACAGAAAGCGCCCAGTAGACTCTTGGTAGTAGGGGAAAACTGCGTGTGTTGAGCCTGTTGTTAATGGGAAGGACGTCACAAATGCGGGATTTTCAATCGAGCCGCCGTACTTTCCGTTTCCGACATCAACCACGACAACGCCCGTCTCCCACTCAGCTGAATATACGAGCCCATCATGAACCCATATGTCGTGTACACGAGAATTCGGGTGATTGTACTCGCTAACAAACTCGGGCCGATAAATATCCCGCACATCGATGATGACGTACTTATCACCACCTGCAAGGGCAAATAAATAATCATCGGTAGCAAACATGTTATGGACCCCACCGGTCACCCCATTTCCTTCGAATGTCGATGCCACGACAGGGTGTCCAGGGTCTGCGAGGTCGAGAATTACAACACCATTCCTCCGATTTGACGCCCCCTCACGGGATACTGCACCGTAACGCCCGTCTGGAGAAACCTTTATATCATTCGTTGTGCGTGCATCAACAAACACTGAATCGGTCTTGAAAATATTCCCTGGATCAGTCACGTCCCACACCATTGAAACACCGTCTCCAAACTTCGATCCAGTCATGGCATAGTCTCGTCCGTCAACGCCCTGCCAAATCCAAAAATCAGTTGTAAAAATTCGGTCTTCCGTTCCTTGGCCTACAACCTCAAGCTTCCGCACTGCGTTACGAGGCATGACCCGAAACGAAAATTCGGCTGAAGCTCCGCCGGTCGAGGCAATCGCTGTGTACACACCCGGGACATCTGCAACCATCCTTCCGTCTAGCATCTGGGCAGGTCCGGAAGGTGCGACAATCGAATCATCTGGTTGGTATACGTAACTCCAAGAAATAGGCGCATTCTCTACTATGGCACCACTCTCATCCCGAGCGATCGCTACGAAGCCCTGAACATCTCCTGTCCGTATCTGTTCCTGTCCCATTGTCATGACCAAAGACCTGACGGGTGATGCCATTATCGTATGAGTCAGTGCACCAGTCACACCTTCACTCATAGCGTTAATCGTGACTGTGCCAGTCCCTATGGCTCGAACATTTCCAAAAGCATCAACCGTTGCAATTGTCTCATCAGAACTTGACCATGCGATTTCCGGGTATGGACGAACAGATCCATCCGCATGAGTTGCCACAACATCATGTACAACCCGGGCACCCTCAAAAAGCCGGACATTAGCCGTGTAAATCCTCATGTTCGTGATCACTGGCCAGGCAACGTACACGGGGATGTTCAGAGTTATAGGCTCCTCACCATCCTCGGGAACACTCGATACGAAAACCTCAAAATCGCCCGCTTGGAGGGCGGTAACCCGGCCGTCTGCGAACTGTAAGGCTCCGCGTGCACCAGAGATCCTTAACGGAGTAGAAATCGCCCTACCATCCTGATCAAATGCGAGAATAACCAAATCAGCCGATTCCCCAGCCCGCATTTGTAGCTGCTCAGGTTGAGCTTCTATGCGGGTAACAGTCTGAGCAGCACATGTGATGACCGACGCGGTGATCATCACAAAGACAAGTAGTAAATGCTTCATGATCCGGCACTCCGATTTTACAGGATTCCTACTAACTGATTTGTTAACCAGGACAGCTTCTGTGGGCAAGAAGTTAGCCTCCTTCAGCCACTCAATGCTTTCCTCGCAGCGCGATATCCTTCCTCTAAAAAATACTCTACGCTATCGAAATCAAAGGTCCCATACCCCTCCAACTGAGGGCGAATGTAGATAAGCGGAGGGCCGTCCCATTCGGCAACGAGCTCCTGACGCCGTCGCCAAGTCATAATAGCGAAAATCCTCTGGTGAACGGCAAGCATCCCCTGCTCAAGAATCGCTTCGACATCACCTGTCTCACCAGCGCCTACATCAACCCCGATGATGGTGCTTGCCCCAGCCTCGTGTGCACGACGAAGCGCTAACGGGTGCGAAGTACCACCATCAATGAATGCTCTTCCATCGACCTCAAGAGGGGGATAGAACACGGGCAAAGCAGAAGAAGCATAGACCGCATCAGTAAGCGACACGTCCAGTCTTCCTCCTATCCCAAACCACTCTGTAGACCCATCACCAAGGTCGACGGCATTGATGAGCAACGGGATGTTCATCGCCTCCCAACCATTCTCTGGGAGTATCTTCGAGAAGTAATCCCTAAGTGTTGCTCCCCGAAATACACTCCGCTGGCGGATCCCATTGATCCATGCAACCCTCCGGTTTAGTTGGACAACGTCCTGTTTATTCATAGCCAGGGCAATATCCCACATGTCCTTCCAGTCCATACCACTCGCTGCAAAAGCCCCGATTAGTGACCCAATGCTGGTTCCTACGATCCCTGCCGGACGGATTCCAGCTTCCGAGAGCGCTCGAAGTACACCTACTTCCGAGATCCCCTTCAGGCCTCCTCCTCCTAGTACAAGCCAGGGATCATTACCAAGGTCCCTTAGGCTTGCAAGAATGCCCATATTATGCGGATTTACACTGTGTTCTGACCGCACTTGACCCTCCTCCTAGCGTTTTCTACGTTCCCATATCTGAAAAGCAGAATCATTCTTAATAATCGGAGCCCTCAAGCTCCGATTCGTGTCTAGAGAACCTATGAGCGATACTCATATTCTGAAGATCGAGAGCCTTGAAGCCAAGGTAGCTGCAGAGAATCTCGATATCTTGAATGGAGTCAACCTGGAGATCGGCAAAGGTGAAGTCCATGCAATCATGGGCCCTAATGGCTCTGGTAAGAGCACCCTAGCAAAGATACTTGCGGGACACCCCGGCTATGAACACACAGCTGGAGCAGTCCTTTTCAAGGGGCAAAACTTACTTGAATTGGATCCGGATGAACGATCCCGAGCCGGTATCTTCCTAGCATTCCAGTACCCGGTTGAAATTCCAGGGGTGTCTATCGCCAACTTTCTGCGCACGGCTCTCCAGGCACACCTCACTGAGGAGGAAGAACTCGATATTTTTGAGTTCTCCGATATGCTCACTGAGCGTATGTCGATGCTAGAAATGGATATCTCGTTTGCAGAACGTCACGTAAATGATGGATTTAGTGGTGGTGAAAAAAAGCGGAACGAAATCCTGCAGATGGCAGTCCTAAAGCCGACGCTGGCAGTGATGGATGAAACTGATTCGGGTCTCGATATTGATGCTCTAAAGATTGTGTCGAATGGTGTGAACAAGCTCACTGAAGAGGATCCGGAAATGTCGATCCTACTCATTACTCACTATCAGCGCCTGTTGAACTACATCACACCTGATTTCGTCCACGTTATGGTAGACGGAAGGCTTGTACGATCTGGTGGGCCAGAGATCGCGTTAGAGCTAGAGAAAGATGGCTACAAGAACTGGAAAGACTCCGAGCTAGTATCATTATCTAACGAGCCGGATGTCCCTAAGACGGCCTAAAGGAGAAGATATCCCCTCATGCCTCGAAACGAGACGATCCAAGACCTCCAGCTTGATGAATACAAGTACGATTTTGTAACAGACGCTGAGCCGGTCTACCGAGCACGTAAGGGCCTGTCAGAGGAAGTTGTCCGGGAAATTTCAGCCTATAAGGAGGAGCCCGAGTGGATGCTCAACTCCCGCCTGAAGGCACTACAAGTCTACGAATCTAAACCGATGCCGACCTGGGGAGGCAACCTCTCAGAGCTCGATGCAGTACTGGACGAAATTTATTTCTATGTGCGCCCTCAGGATCGAATGGAACACTCATGGGAGGATGTCCCTGAGGAAATCAAAGATACATTCGAAAAGCTTGGGATTCCCGAGGCCGAACGGAAAGTGTTGGCTGGTGTCGGTGCACAGTATGAATCAGAAATGGTATACCATTCACTCCGTGAAGAGTGGGAGAAGCAAGGTGTAATATTCGATTCAATCGAAGACGGACTAAAGAATCACCCGGATCTCTTCCGTGAGTATTTTGGGACAGTAATCCCCACCCAAGACAACAAGTTTGCTGCCATGAATGCCGCAGTGTGGTCGGGTGGCTCATTCGTGTACATCCCGCCCGGTGTGCATTTGGACACACCGCTGCAAGCGTACTTCCGGGTTAATCAAGAACGAATGGGACAATTTGAGCGGACACTCATTATCTGTGATGAGGGAGCCAGCGCTCACTACATCGAAGGCTGTACGGCACCCGTTTACTCCACCGAATCATTCCATTCAGGTGTCATAGAGATTGTTGTGAAGAAAAATGCTCGCTTCCGCTACACAACTATCCAGAACTGGTCCAGCAACATGTACAACCTCGTGACCCAACGGGCATTGGTACACGAAGGTGCGAACATGGAGTGGCTGGATGGGAATTTGGGCTCAAAGCTGACAATGAAGTACCCTTCCTGCTATTTGGTTGGAGAGGGCGCTCACGGAGAAATTCTCTCGATCGCATATTCGGGTGACGGCCAGCATCAGGATACCGGAGGCAAGGTTGTCCATGCGGCCCCGCACACGACTTCTTCAATTATTTCTAAATCGATATCTAAGGGACACGGCCGATCAACATACCGAGGGCTCTGTAAGGTCCACGAAGGGGCACACCATGCGCGCTCGAACGTCAAATGTGACGCGCTATTGATCAATGACACTTCTCGCACCGATACGTACCCGTATATCGAAATCGAGGAGAATGATGCCAACGTGGGCCATGAAGCTTCGGTCTCAAAGATTGGCGAAGAACAACTGTTCTACCTTACCAGCCGAGGTATTTCGGAAGAAGAAGCGATGGCCATGATCGTCCGAGGATTTATTGAACCGATCGCAAAAGAGTTACCACTCGAGTACGCAGTCGAGTTGAACAGGCTGATCGAACTGGAGATGGAAGGATCAGTCGGGTAAACCTGAAGCCAACTCCAGACCCATACATGACTGACTCTCTCTTCAGTAAAGGTGTAACTGAGGCACTTAATTTCAGCGCTGTTGAGCACCTGTGCATCGGAGAGCCAGACTGGCTCCGTGAGCGTCGCGAGCACGCTTGGGCTTTGTACGAACAAACTCCAATGCCCACTACCAAACTAGAGGAATGGCGCTACACTGATCTCCGAAAGAAGCTACAGCTAGATACGCTGTCACTTTCACAAGCCACTGTCGTACCGGACAACCCCACAGCATGGCCCAAACGCCTCCGGAAGGCGATGAAAGAAGACCGACAAGCTTCCGGGCACATCGTCGTGATCGATGGCCATGTCGTGCATTCTGATCTTGAGGCCGAACTCATAGCCAAAGGTGTCATCCTCTCCTCGCTTCACGATGCGATAGAACAACACCCAAATCTCGTGGGAAACTACCTTGCGACCGAAGCAGTACCTCCTGAAGAGGGGAAGTTTGCTGCATTGAATGCTGCACTCTGGAGTGATGGGGTTTTCTTGTACGTGCCAGCAGAAGTTCAGCTTAACACGCCAATTAGAGTGACACGTTGGCTGAGTGAGGCTGGGGTTGCACAATTTGGCAGAGTCCTGATCCTCGCTGAAAATGCGAGCCGCATTTCGTACGTTGACGAAATATTATCCGATGATTTCTCTGAGCAGACGTTTGCTTCCAACGCCGTGGAGATCATCGCTAAGGAACGGGCACAGGTACAGTACGTATCAGTTCAGCGCCTAGGGCGGGGTGCATTCTACCAATCCGTTCAGCGCACTCTCGCTCATCGCGATGCTACACTTGATACGCTTAACGTCGCTCTCGGAGCCTCGGTTTCACGTGTTGATCTCAACGCCCGCCTTCTTGGAGAAGGAGCGAATTCGGATATGCTCGGGCTTTACTTCGGAGACGAAGATCAACACTTCGATTTCAACACAAGCCAGGATCACGTTTCACCACATACCGCTAGCGACTTACTCTATAAAGGTGCCCTCGATGCCTCGAGTCGAGCGGTGTTCCGTGGGATTATCAGGGTAAAACCAACAGCCCAGCGTACAGACGCATATCAGACAAACCGGAATTTACTACTCTCCGGAAACGCCAGGGCCGATTCGCTACCTAACCTCGAGATTGAAGCGGACGACGTAAAATGTTCCCACGGTGCAACAGTCGGCGAACTCGATCCCGATGCGAAATTCTATCTTATGAGCAGGGGGCTTAGCCGCATCCAGGCAGAGCGGCTGGTGGTACTCGGTTTTCTGGGAGAAGTTCTCTCCAAGCTCCCGCTTGGTGGGGTTGTTGAAAAAGTCACTCGGGTAATCGAAAAGAAACTATCTCAACGCTAACAGTGACCATCAAAACTCGAGGGTAAAACACATGAGACTTTCCTCCAACTGCACTGCTCATGTCTAGCTGGGTACGTGCCGCAGCAGTGGCTGACTGTGATGTCGGCACACTGAAGGGTGTTATGGTTGAAGGCACCCCTGTCGTGCTGGCTAATATCGAGGGGGATATCTTTGCCCTCCAAGATGAATGCTCTCACGAGGAGTACCCTCTCTCAGATGGAGAACTGGACGGTGAAGATTTGGTGTGTATCTATCACGGAGCCCGGTTCGAGTGCGCCACTGGCCGCAACAAGAGCTTGCCGGCTATACGGCCTGTTAAGTCCTTTGCAGTCCAGATCCAGGATGATGAGATTTACATTGATCTAAGCTGATTTTCCGATGACCACAGCCACATTCGACCCGGTCACTATCCGCCGGGAGTTCCCGACGCTTGAACAGTCGGTCAACGGTCGCCCGCTTGTTTATCTCGACAATGCGGCAACCTCACAAAAACCCCGGGTCGTGCTAGACGCACTAAGAGCGTACTACGAAAACGATAATTCAAATGTCCACCGTGGAATTCATGAACTGTCTCGACGTGCAACAGTAGCATATGAGGAATCACGAGCTAAGGTCGCTGGTTGGGTTGGGGCAGCTGAGCCTTCAGAGATCGTTTGGACCCGAGGGACAACCGAAGCCATCAACCTTGTGTCCACCGCGTGGGGACTCGACAACGTCGGCGAAGGAGACGAGATCCTGATCTCGGTGCTTGAGCACCATTCAAACATCATCCCTTGGCAGCTTCTTGCTCGACGTACCGGTGCGGTGATCAAGTATATCGAACTCGATCAGCAGGGACGATGGATCCTAGATGAACTTCCTCGCCTACTGACAGATAGGACAAAGGTCGTTGCAATCAGCCACGTCTCGAACGCACTTGGAACAGTGAACCCCGTGAAAAGAGTCGCTGCGGCAGCGCATGAGGTCGGAGCGCTCGTCCTAGTTGATGGTGCTCAGGGAGCGGTCCATATGAAGGTAGACGTCCAAGAGCTTGGGGTGGACTGCTACGCTTTCAGCGGACATAAAATGTGCGGGCCGACTGGAATCGGTGCGCTCTGGGCCAGACGAGATCTACTCGACTCGATGGAGCCGTACCAGGGTGGTGGTGAAATGATACACTTTGTTGGGCGAGACGAGAGTAGTTGGGCAACAGTTCCGCACAAATTCGAGGCCGGCACACCCAACATCGCTGGAGCAATCGGCATGGGAACAGCCATCGACTTCCTTTCTGGAGTCGGTATGGATGCAATTGCAAAGCATGAACGCGAGCTCTTAAAATATGCTTTGGAACGAATGAGCGCCGTGGATGGCATTCGTATTTATGGCCCTCAGTCACCTGATGAACACTCAGCCTTGATCTCATTCACCCTAGGTGATGCTCATCCGCACGATATCTCGACAATTCTTGACTCAGAAGGCATTGCTGTGCGCGCCGGGCACCACTGTGCACAATTAGCGATGCAACATTTCGGGATTTCAGCGACCGCGCGCGCGTCAATTTACTTGTACAATACAGAGAGTGATATCGACCGGCTCATAGAGGGTCTCGAGCAGGTTCAAGGTATCTTTGCTTAATGGAAACACCACCGCTCAGCTCTCTTTATCAACAGCTGATCCTTGAGCATTACCGTAACCCGAGGAACAAGGCTGAACTCGAAGAGAAGTCCGTGGAAATCCACATGGCCAACCCGGTTTGTGGTGATGAAGTTCGACTACAGCTTCGTATTACAGACGACCAAATCGAAGAGGCTAAGTTTGTTGGCCAAGGCTGCTCAATCTCTCAAGCAGCGATAAGCATGATGACTACCCTTCTCCATGGTTGCTCACTTGCGGATGCGAAAATCTTGGCCGAGTGTTTCACCAAGATGATGCAGGGTGATCCTGATGCAGCTAAGGATAAAAGGCTGAAAGACCTTCGGGCTTTGCAGGGGGTGAGTAAATTCCCTGTACGTATAAAATGTGCACTTATTGGTTTCGATGCTCTACAGGAAGCTCTTAAGACACACGCAAAAGAAGAAACAAGCTGATTACTCCTCCTCACGACGTTCATTCAGCCCACCTGGCTAACACAAGCGCAGGACCTCTCACGGTATGGGTTTCAAAAGTTGGTGTGCGCCGAATTGAATTCGGGCCACTTCCACGTGATCACCATACGGACCCTCCTGGGTCCTGGCCGTCTAATCTTCAAAATGCTGTGGAGCAACTCGAACAATATTTTCAGAAGGATCGTACCGTATTTGACCTTAAACTCGACTTCGGAGGAACAACCACCAGCTTCCAAAACGAAGTTTATGATCGGTTACTCAAGATTGAATACGGACATGTTGTCTCCTACGGTCTAATAGCCAAGGATATTCACAAACCGAATATGGCTCGAGCTGTCGGACAGGCAGTAGGAGCAAACCCCATTCCCATTATTGTGCCATGCCATCGGGTAGTAGGGGCGGATGGTCGTCTTACAGGGTTTGGTGGGGGACTTCGTGCAAAAGTTGCCCTTCTAACTCTTGAGGGAATAGGAGTTGATGGCAGTCAGGCTAACAGTAAGGTGCATCCGGAAGTCATCCCTCTGGATCTGTGAGAGTCTTCAAAAGCAGCCTTGTTCGATATGAGCTAAAAAGCAGGATCTAGGGGTTCTTTGTATTCACTAGTGTGGCCCCACGGAACCGGTCGGGGGATAGTTTCCTTAACTTTGGCTCCTCCATATCTAGCATCTCCCGAGCAATCATCTGTCCTGTTATCGGCCCAAGAGTAAGTCCCAGCATGCCGTGCCCGGTTGCAACGCTCAGTCCTTTGATATCTCCTATAGATCCTATAATTGGCATTCCATCCGATGCCATCGGCCGCAAGCCACACCACTCTGATTTCAGGCCACCACCTCCCAAGCCGGGAAAGCATCTGTGAGCAGCATTCGTTAATTGATTTAACCTCGGGGTGCGCATCACCCGGTTGAATCCTGAAAACTCCATTGTACCGGCAAGACGGACAAAATCCCCCATTGGCGTGCAAAACACAGAAGCTTCACTGAGTTCACATGCAATCTTGATTGGGGGAGCACCACCGGGCCCTATAGCGTAGTCACGATGGTAGCCCTTACCGGGCTGCAGTGGTAATTGAATTCCAACCTCATTTAAGATGCCTGCACTAAAGGGGCCTGTCGCTAAAACCACCGCATCAGCACCAACCTCTCCTTCATTCGTGCGCAGACCTACAACACGCCCTGAGATGATCGACATACTTAGGACGCTCACTCCTTCTGAGATCCGAGCCCCTCGCAGCCTAGCTCTCTCTGTTAACGCTTCCAGAAACTTCAGCGGATCCAAACTACGGGACTCGGGATAATGGATCCCACCCAGGAGTTCCGGACTGAACTCAGGCTCCCGTCGCCTTAATTCCTCTGAGCTAATGTATTCTGGGTGGTAGCCATATGCTTCAATTGCAGCTGCCTCATTCCGTGCACTCACTAACCCCGGTTCGGTTATACACACCTTGTAGTAGCCACTCCGGATGTATCCACACTCAATCCCTTCTTCCTCGATGATATTATCAAAAGTCTGGAGTGCGTTTTTCCCTAGTGGAGCCATCACCTTCATACACTCTTCTACGTGTTCGTCCGTACAATGGCGAACGAAATCTCGGAGCCATCCCCAGAGGCTTGGATCCCAACGGGGTGGTATGTAGACAGGGCTTCCTTGGTCCAGTAACGAGAGTAGAACCTGCCTCAGTCGACCTCGGCGATTGAGTGGCGGATGGCCTACAGCTACGGTTCCTGCGTTCCCTCCCGAAGCACCAGAACCAATCTTATCTCTCTCCAGCAGCTGAACCTGGGCACCTGCCTTGGCAAGTGCATAGGCACAGCTCACTCCGATTATTCCGCCCCCGACGACAAGGATGCGTGGCCTGCTCATGTCAGCGCGCTGTAGGGTCCAGCAAAACCTTTATAGAGCCTGTCTTACTCCGCATAGCAGCTGTCGAGAGTGCCTGTTGGTACTGCGCTAGGGGGTATACATGAGTGACCATTTCCTGCACAGGTGCGGCGGTCTCTACAAGCATGTCATGAGTGATCTGAAATGTATGCTTTCTCTCCCCCCTCCATTCTTCAATCCCATAGCACACATAGCCCTTCACGTCTAATTCTCTGGCCCACATGAATGTCAGGTCAATTTTTCGGATTTCAGCAGCACAACCCAACATTACGATTCGGCCTCGGGGCGCTGAGAAGCGCAGCGCTTGTTCGATGGTCTGCCTGCTTCCCACACAGTCGAAGATGAGTGGGAAACCTCCACCCGCATATACTTCATTACCCAGAATGGGCATGTAACCACTTGCACCCGTGTTAACGATCGCTTGGCGAGCTTCATCCCCGGGAGATACTACCTCACTCGCACCAAGACTTATCGCAATCTCTGCCTCATGGGCCCTCTTGATCTGAGCTAATATTTCACCCTGATAACCAGCGGCACGTAAGGACCAAATAGTTCCAAGTGCTATTGGCCCACTACCGATTACCAGGGCGGGCCCCGAGCCAAATGGTCTGGATCCCAACGCGGCATGCATCCCAACCGCGAGGGGCTCAATAAGAGCAGCTGTCCTGTCGTTAAGGCTATCATCTACAGGAAACAATTGGGTTTCGTGCGCTATCATACGCTCGGACCATCCGCCTGGGAGTGACCCGTGATATCCGACGGTCATACCACGAAGAAGTGGTTCATCCCCGACTAGAATTGTTCCTTGCTCACCCGCTCGTTCGCATGTAGCTGGCCATCCGGCGTTACAAGAAGAGCATTCTTCTTCTACCCTAAACCCTCTCATTCTGCAGGAAATAACAGGACTAACCGCAACTCTCTGGCCTAGCTCAACACCTCTAACAGCTCCCCCGACTTCTACAACACGAGCCAGAATCTCGTGGCCAAGAACAGCCGGGAAAGAGCTAAAGGGTTCCATCGCAGGGCTACTCTTAAACGTCAGTGTACCAACATCCGATCCACAAATGCCGGCTCGGAGGATTTCAAGCCGTACCCAGTCGTCCGCCGGCAGGGATGGCTCAGTTATTTCGCCATAATGCAATCCACTTAGGCCCCCGAACACCGCAGACTTCGTGAGTTTCCCGAGACCCTTACCCAGGAGATAACGCGGAATCGTGACATTGAAACTGACAGCTTGCACCAGTTAGCCAGACCTTTGCTCGTCTAAATCATCCACTTGAACAAATATCGCAGGGTCAGGTGTGACTTGGAGAATTTCTCTGGCTTGCTCAGCATCTTGGGAACGCACCCAGATCCGGGCAGCCGATGTAAAGGTCATCCCACCATACGCGCCACCCGCATCATCGGCTTGTACACGGAACGGAATCCCTGCATCGGCTAAGAAGCCAGCGCCGAACTCAGCTTCATGACGGTACACGTACTCGGCGATAAGAACATCCTTTTGGCGTGGCTCGTTGCGCATGGTCATACTCTGAACTCAGGCCGTGGTTGGAGTAGGCAGTTCACACCACTGCACACCAAAGTATAAAGCTAGATCAACCCATGAAATTGGCTACGCTAGGTTCGGCCAATAAAGGCTGGCCATAGAACTATATCTAGAAAGTTCTACAGAGGCTTGTTCGGATTCGCGATGGTCCGCCACATATGAGACGAGGGCGTGCCCCCGTATCCCAAACCTTCCTTAGGTACCTTGAAGTTGCGCCCAATGATGTCAATGAACGGTTCTATCGAAACATCCACACCGTCCTGGAAAGCATAGGTATCATTCAGGGTCACTAGGCGAGCATCCATGTACCACTTGTGAGCCCGAGCGTGCTGGTAATCGCGCTCTATGTAGGGCTCTGGGATGTAGTCCTCACCGAAGATCCGATTGTACATGTCCGGATACTCATATCCCACTGACTCGTCCGGATAGAAACGGAGCGCTGCATGGTAGCGGATGGCCCAGGCCACTCGCTCGTCAACATAGGGTTCGACGAGCTGTGCACCCCACCAACCGTGATCGACCTTGATGAGATTCTGCACAACATCATGCAGCAGACAAGCCATAACTGTTTCTTCAGGTTGCCCGGTCTGGAGCGCATGGTTGGCGCTTTGGAGAACATGCCGCGCTGGGGCAAATCGGAGGTTGAAAAAATCAACAAGCGTGGGCTTATCCGGCATTGGCTCAAACACACGATCACTCGGTTGGAAGAGGTTCCCGGTACCCCGGGGAGGGCTTGGCCGCTCCTGATCTTCTTCCACCTCGTGAAGTCCATGGCCATGGTCATGATCATGGCCCTCAAGGACATCGATCATGTAGTGCTCAAGTTCTTCAGCTTTATCCTCGGGGGTCATCGCCGCTAGAGCTCCTGCACCCACTGTCGCTAGAAACTTTTTCCGATCGACTTGGATCTCACCCATCGTAAGCCTCCTAAATGCCCTCAGTTCTATCATTCAATATAAGATCTCATAGCCAGGTTACGACTCAAACTGGCTACCCGCAAACTCCTCATCATGTAAGCCACAAGACTCCATGGCGTTGACTCCCAAGCCTAGTGGGCCTTAGATCAGCAATAAGCGTCCCTAATGAATGACTCTGGGACTACTCGTTTATGCGTTTTGAGGAAACTGATCGATGGCTCGAACTCTGACTGTCTTAATCACCGTAAGTCTTCTTTTGTCTGCTGCCATGCCCAACGATTCCGGGGCACAGATCCACCGGTCAACATTGCATGACTACCGAGTGGTTCCAGTAGCTGCAGGCCTCCAAAACCCATGGGGGATCGCCTTCCTAGCGGGTGGCGACATCCTGGTTACAGAAAAGCCTGGGAGACTACGGATCATCCGTGAAGGAAGATTACTGCCAGATGCGGTACCAGGCGTACCCGCAGTATTAGCACAAGGACAAGGTGGCCTTCTGGATGTCCAACCACATCCGGATTTTGCAACGAACCGTCTGATCTATATCACCTACTCAAAGCCCTATACTGACCTCGAAGGTGCAAGGACCGTCCTTATCAGGGGTACGTTCCAGGATGATGTCCTAACAAACATTGAGGAACTCTTTTCTGCTCAAGCAGTTGGCCGCGGACACTACGGTTCCCGGATAGCATTCGACGGCAACGGTTACGTTTTCATTACCGCCGGTGATCGCCAAGCGCCGTCGCGAGGAGATTTATACGCTCATCCAGCCCAAGATCTATCGAACCACCATGGGGTCGTTGTCCGTCTACACGATGACGGTCGTATTCCTGCAGACAACCCATTCGTAGGCACAGCTGGGGCCCTCGGGGAAATCTGGAGCTACGGGCACCGTAACCCACAGGGTCTCGCGTTCCACCCCATGACCGGCGACCTCTGGGCAAACGAACATGGACCGCAGGGCGGAGATGAACTCAATGTAGTCCTTCCTGGACGCAATTATGGTTGGCCGGTAATCGGATATGGGGTCAATTACGGAAGTGGCACGACCATCCATGAAGGCACCCTAAAGGAAGGGATGGAATCTCCAAAACACTTCTGGGTTCCTTCGATCGCAACCTCGGGACTGATGATCTACACTGGCGACAAGTTTCCAGCGTGGCGTGGTAATATTTTTGTAGGTGGCCTGGGAGGAGAACAACTCTCACGCCTCACCGTCGATGGGCAAACTGTCCTCAATGAGGAAACGCTCTTTCAGCGGATGGGACGAATTCGTGATGTCCGCCAAGGGCCTGATGGATACGTATACTTGGCGATTGATGACCAAAGGGGTGGGCCAGCTGGAATTGTTCGTCTTGAGCCGGCTGGAGCACGTTAGCCCCGAAAGTTAGCGACCAACCTCTGCACGCTCTTTGGTCAGCTTTACCTCACCATTTTGCCCTAACTCATCCAGCCAACTCAGGTAGCCAGCTGCATCCACGAAAGGATGTGGCTCTCCTGGAGCTCGCCCTGCGAGTAGATCTCGGCGCTCGAAGAGTCTACCCATAGCTGGATGGTTGGCCAGGTTCACCTCAATTGGGTTGGCTTGCGCCAGTTCTTTGATCCGCTGAACACTCCTCAGATACGATTCAGTCCGTTCGACGCCTTCAAAATTCAACCCCACCCCACCAAACGTGAACGCCCTGTGCTCCAACTCCCCATCTCGAACAACAAATTCGAACGACAGTACACCCGCGGTGTGTCCCGGCGTCACATAAAAGCGGACCGTTGTATTACCTAACACTATTTCATCACCGTCATGTATAACGACATCCCTATTCACAACTTGCGCCGAAGAACCACGCGAAGCTTCTGCCAACTGCCAATCAGGCTCTGTCATGACCACCTGGGTACCAAACTGTTGCTGTAGTTGTCCCGCCCCACCCACATGATCAAAGTGACCGTGTGTGACGAGGACGTATTCAAGGTCCTGCGGATCAAAACCTAGGCCCCTGATATCTTGAATCGCTGTGTCAACAAAATCACCATATAGAGCATCTATCATGATCAGCCCATTACCCGTGTCAATCAGGTAGGCGGACACCCACCCGATACCGATGTAGTAGACGTTGTCAAAAATCGCGAAGGGCTCAACCCGCTGTAGCCCCGGATCAGACCGTGTAGATGTGTTGTTGGAGGAGACCAAAGCTTCAGATTCTGGGTTAGTATCACTGTCTACAGCCGTGCATGAACAGATTCCAAGAATCAAGACCGCCCATATTGTTAACCGCATTACCATCCTCCTTACCGCACCCAAGCTCAAATATCATAAGACCACGTAGTGAACTCGGCGACGGGAAGCATAGGCGCGCCAACGATAATTCGGGACAAAAGGGGTTTGGTTGGACCCTTTCTTCCCTAGACGTTACTCGCTTTTCCCGCGAGCTTGCTCCCGTCTTCGTCCTAGCTATAAGCCAGTGCACAGCCACCTATAGTAAACACAAGCGGGCAGCACACGGTCACGTGCAAAAGTCGTCTTGAGGAAGCCCATGGCGATTCAAAGCCAACAAAATGACAGAGCACGAACGATAGGGCTCTGGTTAGGGCTCGGGGCCTTTATTCTTCTCATATTAGTCCCAATCGATCCCACAAATGAAGCTGCAAGCAAGATGGCAGCAGTAGCAGTATTGATGGCAATCTGGTGGGTGACTGATTCGATTCCACTGTTCGCTACCGCTCTCTTACCTCTAGTCCTTTTTCCACTGCTCGGGATTATGGATGGGGCCGCGATAGCACCAATTTATTTCAACAGCATTATTGTGCTCTTCATTGGTGGTTTCATGATCGCCCTGACAATGGAGAAATGGAATCTGCACCGAAGAATTGCCCTAAATATTATACACGTGGTCGGCTCCAGCCCATCGCGGATTATCTTGGGCTTTATGATCGCCTCAGCGTTTCTATCGATGTGGATTTCGAATACGGCTACTGCAGTAATGATGGTCCCGATCGGCCTAGCGATTATTCTCCAAATCGAAAACGATTTCGGGGCAGAAAAGACTCATTCGTTCTCGGTTGGCCTCATGCTGGGGATCGCGTACGCGGCCTCGGTCGGAGGCCTAATGACACTCCTGGGTACGCCTCCCAATCTCTCACTGGTACGAATATTTGAGATCTTGTTTCCGGGTGCCCCTTCGATTGCATTCGGACAATGGATTGTTTTAGGCGTGCCCATCGGCGTGATCATGATTGGGATCATTTGGGTGCTAATCACACGGGTCTTTTACCGCACGCCCCAGGATCTTAAGGTCGACCGAGCCGTTGTTGACAGAGAACGAAGCCAACTCGGGGAGATGGCTTTCGAAGAAAAGGTCGTACTGGCGGTCTTCACAATGTTTGCCATCCTGTTGGTGCTTCGTGTAGACCTAAATCTTGGCTTTGCAAGCATCCCTGGTTGGTCTCGACTACTGCCCTTCCCCGAGATGGTCGATGATGGAACAGTCGCCATAGCCATGGCAGCTATTCTATTCCTGGTCCCAACTCGGGACCGCACGAAGGGCCATAAGCGAATCATGGGTCCTGACGTGATACCTAGGCTGCCTTGGAATATCGTACTCTTGTTTGGTGGCGGGTTCGCTCTAGCCGCAGGCCTGCAACAAACCGGGCTTGCAACCATGATTGGGGAGAAATTGCAGGCTCTTGGGAACCTGCCGACATTTGCTATGATCATGCTGGTTTGCATCATGATCACATTCTTGACAGAGCTAACAAGTAACACTGCTACGACCGAGATGATTCTCCCCGTTCTAGCTGCAGTCGCTGTAGTAACGGGGACTCACCCGCTGCTGCTCATGATACCAGCTACTATTTCCGCTTCTTGCGCCTTCATGATGCCGGTTGCGACTCCCCCGAACGCGATCGTATTTGGGAGCGAGCGGATTTCGGTCGAAGAGATGGTCCGTATCGGGATCTTCCTTAATTTGATTGGGGTTCTCGTGATTACTGCGATAGTACTACTCGTGGGAACTACGGTGTTCGGAATTGACCCGTCGATGGTGCCTGACTGGGCCAACTCTATGGCGGCCGGACCAGACGGATAGGTTCGGAATGAAGACGGCGATCGTCGCTGGAGCACGTACTCCGTTCGTCCGATCAGGCACTGACTTTAGAAGTCTTACAGCCATTGATCTCGGGAAGTATGCAGTCCGGGACACCTTAGCACGAAGTGGCCTTCAGGGAACAGAAGTTGACCAACTGATCTATGGCACGGTGGTCCACGACCCGAAGGCACCAAACATCGCTCGGGAGGTTGGGCTAGCTGTACTCCCGAAAGGAGTACCTGCAGTCACAGTTTCCAGAGCCTGCACATCAGCAAACCAGGCGATCACCGACGGCACACAGCTCATCGAGGTCGGCCAAGCGGACGTAGTCATCGCAGGAGGGTCAGAGTGCCTCTCACGAATTCCTATCACAGTCAGTGACAAGTTCTCGAACGCTCTGGTAACTGCGGCGAAAGGAAAGACACTCAGGGAACGAGTCGCTCCGTTCTCCAATTTGCGCCCAAGAGATTTAGTACCAGTAGCTCCGGCCATTGCTGAACCCACGACAGGTGAAACTATGGGGGCGGCCGCTGAGCGAATGGCGAAAGAGAACCATATTTCCCGTGCAAGGCAGGATGCATGGGCCCTCCGTTCACACCAACTAGCAGCGGCAGGAGCAAGAGACGGAAGGCTTCCTAAAGACATTAGCACAGTGTACGTGCCACCAGATTTCGAGAACGTCGTCTCAGAGGACAACGGCATCCGGACCGACTCTTCCTTAGAGAAGCTAGGCATCCTCCGTCCGGTGTTTGATCGGAAGCACGGCTCAGTCACCGCTGGAAACTCTTCCCCTCTCACGGATGGGGCTTCTGCGGTCATCCTTATGAATGAGGAAAAGATGCGCAGCGAAGGTATTGAGCCCTTGGGATATGTGAGGAGCTGGGCATGGGCTGCTCTTGATCCATCGGGGCAACTTCTACAAGGCCCCGCGTACGCTGTACCACTCGCTCTCGATCGGGCCGGACTTGAGATGAAGGATATTGGCCTAATGGAGATGCACGAAGCATTCGCCGCCCAGGTATTATCGAATCTACAGGCTTTGGCATCAAAACAGTTCGCTGAAAACGAACTAGGTCGAAGCGCCGCCGTTGGTCATCCGGACCCAAATCTTATCAATGTGATGGGCGGCTCTCTTTCGATTGGTCACCCATTTGGAGCAACGGGAGGCCGCCTGACAATTACACTTCTAAACGAAATGGTCCGCCGCGATATCGAATTCGGCTTGATCACTGCTTGTGCCGCAGGCGGTATGGGCTTTGCTATGGTAGTAGAGCGACGTTAGCTCTTCAGCTGGTTCTTAGATAAGCAAGCAGGGCCCACAGTCTTGTGGTGAACTGGCAGGCTCAGGATCCCAAAGGATCATTCTGCTGCCTCAAGTTCCCTGTCTAATTCCTCTCGCACTTCCCGGCGCCGCTTACCTTCACGGAATCTTCTCTCGTCTTCCGGATCGGAAAGGTCGAGCGGTGCCACCCGACGTGGCCGATGTTTTTCATCTATAGCCACAAAAGTGAGTAGACAGCTGTTGGTAAGCCGTTCCTCACCGGTTAGGAGGTTTTCAGCAAGAACTTCAACACCAACTTCCATGGAAGTGCGCCCTACGAACCTCACCCTTGCCGTACAGGTAACAAGTTCCCCGGTGTAAATCGGCTCTTTGAAGTCAACGCGATCGATAGAAACGGTTACGCACGGCCCGCCTGCATGCCGCATCGCTGCTACTGCCGCTGCTCGATCGACCATTGAAAGAAGTTCACCACCAAAAACATGCCCCAGATTATTCACCTGATTGGGCATCATTAACTCAGAAACCACAGTGATGGTATTGCTTGGTTTGCGAGGTGTTAGTTCTGAGTCTTTCATACGAGTCTTCCCCTCCGCATTTGAAGCAAATACAGGAATATGGTGTCGCAAATAACTATGCCTCACCAACTTCCTGTCTAGACTGAATAAAGCAGACTCACCAGCGGATAAGAAGGGAGCATCAGAATGCGCAGAGTTACTGTGATGATCGCCCTTTGCACCATGTTGGTGGCTGAGACCAAGACCGCCGCTGGGCAAAGCCAGGAAGCTAAGGTCATGGCAGCAATCCAGCAGGTCTTCGATGGGATGCGTGCCGCGGATCCTGTTATGGTCGCTGCGGTATTTGCCGACAACGCACGTTTCGCTGTCGTGAGATCAAGAGATGGTCTTCCAGAAATCAGCACCCAGTCAGTGGCTGAGTGGATCGGTGCTATCGGTGAATCTGGAGGAAATTGGGATGAGCAAGTTTATGATGTGGACATCCAAATCGATGAAAATGTCGCGTCAGCTTGGGTACCATACACCTTCTATCTGGAGGGGTTAATCTCCCACTGCGGCGTAAACTCAATTGAGTTGCTTCTAAACGGTGACAACTGGGAGATAACTCAGTTGTCTGATACGCGTAGAAGCGAGGATTGCCCGGATCCCTTAGGAATAGGTGACGGCATTATCGAAAGACGTATGTCGGTGGCTTAGTCAGAGGGTTTGATACGCGGCATACTCTCAGGTGGTACGCAATTTCTCCAAAACGCGTTTCACGTATACAGGTACCATCGCACGTCTCCAGTCTGCATCAACGATGAGATTCTCTAGTGGATGACACTGCTGATGGGCACGTTCGGCAAGTTCCTCGATCATGTCAGCATCTAAGGTGCTTCCCACTGCAAGATCATCCCACCCTGAGAGAGCACGGGGGCGTGCTCCGAGTGCTGTAACCACCCCGTTGATCGACTGAACGGTTCCATCCCCTTCGACATCTGCAGACACAGCTACGGTCAGGAGAGGGAAGTCGATCGACTTGCGTTGCCGGAGCTTCGCATATGCCTGTCTTCTGTTAGCCGCACTGAGTGGAATGCGGATTTCGGTGACTATTTCAACCGGAGTCCTGCGGGTATTGCATATACCATCCGCTATGAAAAAATCTTGTATGGGGACCCGGCGTTTTCGTTGAGGTCCAGCAAGCGTGATCGTCGCTCCAAGAGTCATGAGCACTGGGGGTGTATCAGCTGAGTGAGCTGCGACACATTTCTTGCCAACGTTAGTCACATGGCAAACTGTGCCGTCTTTCTTGAGGCAATATCCCAATGCACCACGCCAAAACGATGTCTGGTTGTAGTAGGTACAGCGAGTATCAAGACAGAGGTTCCCGCCGATCGTTCCCGCGTTCCTAAGCTGTGGACCTGCTACATGACCCGCAGCATCTGATAGGGCAGGAAATAGTTTTTGCACTCCTGGATGCCGGGCCACTTCTGCAAGTGTTTCGGCTGCACCAATCCGGAGATAGCCGTTCTCCTCACGGATTCCACTCAGCTCACTCACACTCTTCAACGCGATAAGATGGGCTGGTTCAAAGAGCCTATGTTTCATATTTGGGATAAGGTCTGTCCCACCGGCCACATACATTGCTTCTTCTGCATACTGGCTCATCAGTCCGGTGGCCTCGGCCACCGACACAGGCCTGTGGTAGCTGAAAGGAGGTAATCTCAGCATGTCACTCTTCCCTTGCTGACGTAGTTTCTCGAGGTGGCTCATCTTGAGGACGTGCGATGATGATGCCGTCCTGTCCCTCTATCTTATTTATACGCTCTGCAAGTGAAGTCTCACTGATCTGCACCGCCTCTCCCACAAGTGGTGCATGAAGAAGATGCAGGGTCTCATCGATCCAAAGCGCTAGACCGGTATGGGCGACGTCCAGTCCGGCTAGGGCACTAGTTGCCGCAATAATATCACCGTCATGAATTTCCTGGACTACTCCATCAATGCGGTCCTCTGGAATATAAACTCGGTCCGCAGCGCTCAAGCGCTCTTCTGTTCCTTTGATCAACGAGATGTTCGATATGTCTACTAACTGCGCATACGCGTCAGTATGGGTAGACATGAAGTCAACGGCTTCGGTATCGACGATGCCGTGAAGTTCTCTACTAATGTCGCGCACGAGACCTCTTCGGTGATTGTCCCCAACCCAATCACTGAAGTAATGCAACCGACTCGCATAACCGTTGACTTGACCATTCCTGTAGCGATGCTCGCTCAAAATAGACTCGTAGAAGTCTTCAGCAGACTTGCGGTCTCCAAGAAGTGTTCCCGCCCCTGCCGCACGCACGAAGCGTGACATAGCGAAGACATTTTCGACAAAGGTTACACAATCAAGACCTCGGAAATTGATCACGAGGCTCTCTGGTCCCTCTACCTCGAGCGTTCCTGGTACATAGGCTGTCCCAACAAAGGAACGTCCTATCTGGGCCATGGCCGCACCAACTGAAAGAGTATCTAGACCTTGTCCAAGGGCCCATGAGACCTTGGACTCAAAGATCGACCAATCCTCTTCATTCCAGAAACCACGGCCTCGTGTGTCCCCTGCCTCATCCACATCTGCAACGTCGGTATGATTGGTTGGCGGGGAACGAAACAGGATCAGAACCGTCGACATCACAACCACGATCGCAAGTGATCCCGGTATGAAAGGCTGCATCCTCATGATCCTGAGGACATTGTTCCTGCGTGTGGCGCCCCAGGAGCTGCCTGAAAACCATCGGGACTTGAGGGTTTACCCAAGGTGCCGGCTTCCCGAGCTCCTTCAATTGCCCGCCACATGTTTGGCGGGGAGAAGGGTAGTCTGTCCACTCGGACCCCGATTGCGTCATAAATCGCATTTGCTATGGCAGGAATCGAAGGGTGAAGCGGACCTTCTCCCGCTTCTTTGGCTCCATATGGGCCTTCTGGATCGATTGATTCCACAATCAATGACTCTAATTCTGGCGTATCGAGACTAGTGGGGATGCGGTAGTCGAGAAGTGATGGAGCGTTGTGTAGCCCGGCTCGTCCCTGTTCAGAGCTCTTAAAGATCTGTTCCTCCATGAGAGCCTCACCAAAACCCATATAGGCAGAGCCCTCCATTTGACCCTCTACTAGAACCGGGTTGAGTGCCCGACCACAATCATGTGCAATCCAAATCTTCTCTACCTCAACTACACCCGTCTCGACATCAACCTCGACTTCGGCCACGTGCGCCGTAAACGAATAAGCTGGCGAGGCACCGATCGTACCTCCCCTATATTCGCCATGGACATCTTTTGGCGTGTTATACCAGCCTGTAGCACCTAGTGTCCCAAATCTAGACTCTGCGAGATTAAAGGCTTCCCGGATCGGCATCTGCCGTTCGGTGTCAGGTGCCCACATTGCTATCCCTTGAACCAGAAGGACCTCCTTAGCCTCTACCTCCCACTCCCCGGCAACCGCCTTCTGGACCATCTCACGCAACTTGCTTGCGGCATCAATCGCGGCGTTGCCTAGCATGAACGTTACTCGGCTAGAATACGCCCCTAAATCCACTGGCGTGAAATCAGTATCCCCACGAAGAACTCTCACGTATTCGAGGGGCACACCAAGTTCCTCAGCAGCGATGTAGGCAACCATCGAATCACACCCCTGTCCAATCTCGCTCGCTCCACTAAAAACAGAGACCCGGCCAGAGCGATCTATCTGCATCTGTATCCCAGACTGCGGCATGTCATTAGGGTAGATCGGGTAGTTTGTTCCAGAGATATATGTGGACCCGGCCACCCCTACACCTTGGCCAAACGGAAGTCGGCGAAACTTGCGACGCCAATGACTCGCGCGCTCAACTGACTCGAGGCACTCTAGGAATCCGTTCGACGTGATTCGCAACTCATTCACCGTGCGTGTGTTTGAGCCAATGAAATTCCGGCGCCTGAACTCAAACGGGTCCAACCCTACTTTCTCAGAGAGTTTGTCAATCTGGATCTCGAACGCAAAGCGCGGCTGTACCGAGCCATGTCCACGCTTGGGGCCACACGCCGGCTTGTTTGTATACAATCGAGTTGAATCAAACCGATATGCTGACATCGAATAGGGGGCGCAAAGTAACTGTCCAGCATAGTACGTGGTCACAAGACCGAATGAGGCGTAGGCACCCCCATCAAGTAGAATTTCCGCATTAACCGAAGTGAGCTTCCCTTCCTTGGTACAACCCATTTGGTATTTCATGTGGAAGGGATGTCGTCCACGGTGAGCGTAAAACACTTCCTCACGAGTATAGAGGATCTTCACTGGGCGAGCCGCCAACATTGATAGCTTAGCTACGCAGAACTCCAAGTCGAATGGTTCACTCTTCCCACCGAAAGCTCCACCAACTAGTGGCTGGAGCACCCTCACACGCGCTGGGTCTAACTCTAGAACTCGGGCCAGTTCTCGGTGCAAATAGTGTGGTACCTGAGTAGATGACCAGACCGTCAGTTTACCCACTCCGTCCCATAGTCCGATGGCGCAGTGTGGTTCAATCGGTGTGTGCGTGCTTCCCTCAAAGAAGTATTTGCCTTCGACAATGACATCCGACTCAGCCATGAGTTCATCAACTTCACCGAACTCCAGCTGCACCTGCTTCGTTATATTGCCGTTCCTTCCTTCTTTCCTGGAATCATGTACGTATGGCGTTGACCCATCAGCTGCCAGTGATTCGTACGGGTCAAGAAACGCTGGGAGTTCCTCATACTCCACCCGGATCAACTCTAGAGCACGAATTGCTAGGTCTTCATCCACAGCAGCTACAGCGGCTACAGCATCGCCGATATACCGGACGCGGTCAGTACATAGTGGATACTCGTCAGCCGTCCAAGGGATAATGCCGTACTTGGTCGGAATGTCACCACCTGTAATGACCGCGTGCACACCCTCTAGTTTCTCAGCCTCTGACACGTCAATCGACATAATCCGAGCGTGAGGATAGGGAGACCTGAGGATTTTTCCATGAAGCATCCCCGGAAGCACTATATCATCCGTATATACTGCCCGACCGGTGGACTTATCAAGTCCCTCTATTTTTCGCATCGGCGTACCAATTAACTGCAAGTCCGACTGAGACTTACGTGGTTTACCGATCATCTGTGTGACCTATCTAGATGAGCTTCGACTTGCAATCTCTGGGCTGCGCTCATCACAGCATCATAGATCTTGGAGTAGCCTGTGCATCGGCAAAGATTTCCGGCCAAAGCCCCCTTGATCTCTGTTCTTGAAGGAGAAGTTGTCTTTTCAAGAAGGGCAGCGGCAGAACATAGGATGCCAGGCGTGCAGAACCCGCACTGAGCTGCACCATGTAAGTCGAATGCATCCTGTAACGGATGAGGGCCATCCACATCAGCCAAACCTTCGACGGTTACGACGCTATGTCCCTCAGCCTCGCAGACCGGAGTGATACAAGATAATGTGGGTCGGCCATCTAGGATGACCGTGCAGGCACCACAGTCACCCTTATCACACCCTTGCTTGGAGCCCGTGAGGCCAAGCTCGTACCTCAAGGCTTCCAAAAGAGTGAAGTGCATCGGCACCCCAATCTCTCGCAGGTCACCGTTGACGTTGAGTCGCACGATCTGAGTCGCGGCTGGCATAACAAAAAGGTGGCCGCCTAAGCGTGGTGCTGCAACGGGGCTGTTGAAGCCCACCGGTGGAACCCAAGCCCTGTCATGGGTAACTTTTGCTCTGAATAAGCCACCAGGAGCCATACCATGCCGTACCCAGAAATGATGATAGCCCCTATGCGTGAGGACCTCGTGCGAGTCGGCTTCAGTGAGATGAAGACGCCCCAAGAGGTGGATGCCGTGCTCAGCGCAGGCAAGGGAACCACTCTCGTAGCGGTGAATTCAGTCTGTGGCTGTGCCGCAGGGATGATGCGTCCCGCGGTGTACATGTCACTACAGGGGGAGAAGAGGCCTGAAGTACTTACTACAGTCTTCGCCGGTCAAGATCTAGAAGCTACCGAGCGCACGCGTGAGTACATCGTCGGCTTTCCGCCCTCATCCCCCTCAGTCGCACTCTTCAAGGATGGGGATCTCGTCTACTTCATGGAGCGTCACTTGATTGAGGGTCGGAATACAGAAGACATAGCGAGTGATCTGCGCACTGCATATGAAGAGCACTGCTGAATCCGGGCAGTCTCCTTAGTAGTAGGGTTAGTTCGAACAGCTAGCGGCCCCTGATCCGATCCCGCTGGCGGGCAGCCAGTTCAACAAGCCGCCTAAGCTCCGCAATCGGATTGTCAGAGTCATCAACTTGGAGCCTCAGTACGACATCATTGTTGAGCCAAACCCCACCGTTTTCCTTGACAATGAGCATCGCTGCTGACTGCATACCCCGGCTATCACCACCAGCAGCTTGACCCGCTTCAAGGGCGGCCTGAAGGCGGAATGATAGATGTCCCCCCGTCCCCTCGAAGGCCTCTATCATCATATCAACCACATCTGGTCCAGCTAATATGTTTCCTTGTGCGGATACATGAGTACCAACCCGGTGCCCTGCCCAGTCAGAAGCGCGTGGCCCGGTATGGGTTGCGACATTGCCTTGGGAGTCCATCACAGAGAATTGCCGCCCGAGCTTTGTCCAATCTTCGGGACGAGGATCTGGATCATCGGAGAGGAGTCGGTCGACAATCTCCTGCGGACTTAACCCCTGCCGGAGCAACTCTAAGCCTTGTGGTCCGTAACTAACGTCCACAATCGCCTGAGTCGTGACGACACCTACATTCGCCTCAGCCCAAAGAACTCCGTTTCCCACCGCAAAGACCCGAGACTGCACAGCTCCACCTACTTCCCCAGTATTCGGGTCATAGCCGAGGATCGAGAAGGTCGCGACAGGCGGCCAGGGAGCAATCTTATCATCAGCGGATTCAGTGTTAACCTGGCCCATCAAGGCCGAAGCACTTGCAAGTAGTATTACTGCTATCAGGCTAGTGAATGTGCTAAGCGCTTTCATAGGTAATCCTCCCGGACCGGGGCGAAGACATCGAGAATCCTACAAGGGGTATGGGCTACACCAGTGTGTCGCACATCCGGAGGAACCACAAAAACGTCTCCCGCTTCGAGCACATGGGACGTCCCGTCCACTATTAACTCGAAAGTGCCCATGAGCACATTCACGATCTGCTCATGGGGATGATCATGTTCTGGGAGTGGCTTTCCTGGATCAATTTCCCAATAAACGTGAGTGGTGCGTTCGCTATGAATGAAGCGCCCATGATATCCTTCCATGATCTCACGAGACTCCGTTGACCAGACGTTGATTTTCCCCATCGTCACTCTTCCTCTGAAATTGGTCGCGTGGCGGCGAATCGCTCTAGAATCTTGACCGTCATAATCACGCCGCGGCGGACATTCTCTTCTGTTACACGTTCATTATTCCCATGAACGCCCCCAGCATCCTCCGAGGGTGTCGCTGTTGCACTGTACCCGTAGCTAACAATGCCAAGGTCCCGGAAAAAATGGCTATCCGTAAACCCGCCTTGAACCTGTGGCACAAAGCTAGCTCCAGGCAGCTCTTCCAAAGTCACGTCCCGGATCATCTCGTAGAGTTGAGTTTCGGTCGTTGAGACTGCGGGTGTAAACCCCATTAATACCTCGATCTCCACTTCAGGACCTACCACACCCTGAAGCTCCCTGAGCCATACTTGAGGATCCTGGTCAGGTAGCAGCCGGCAATCAATCTCTGCCCAAACTTCTGGTGACACTACGTTAATTTTGTTGCTCCCTTCAAAGCGTGTGATCGAGCAAGTATTCCGGGTTAACGTGTGAAGCGATGGGTTATAGAGTTGAAGTTCCTCCAACACCTCAGGTTCTTGGATCGCAGAGCCAAAATCTTGAAATCGCGTTTGCCAAGGCTCGGGATGCTGCGCTGCCATACCTCTGAAGTGGGAGTCAACCGCAGGAATAATACGTGCTTCAAATTCGTGAAGGCGCAGACGCTCCAGGGCCTCAATTAGTTCGAGTGAAGCATACGAGACGAGCGGTCGGGAACCATGCCCCGGCTCACCCGTTGTTTTTAGGCGTAACCAATAGGGCACCTTTTGAGTTACCTCGACCCCAAACTGTACTCTGCCCTCAACGACCGAGCCGCCGCCGCCTTCATTGAGTAAGAACCCAATATTACTGAAGAGCTCGGGACGATTTTCAACGAGCCAACCTGCTCCGAAGAAGCCCCCAGCTTCTTCATCAGCAGTTCCCATGAAGACCACATCTCGGTTGAGAGGAATGCCTGACCTGTGAAGTGCCAGGAAGGTCGCTAAATGCAGAATGCCACTCGTCTTCGTGTCGAGAGTGCCACGGCCGTAGATATAGCCGTCTCTCAGTTCGCCCGAGAGTGGATCATTATCCCAATAACGCTCGTCCGCCGGTACCACATCAATATGGTGTAGCAGGACGATACCCGGTCTATCACCGCCCTCTAGTCTAGCCCAAATATTTCCTCTGCCTGGCGCGGATTCAGCAATCTCGTATTCAATGCCTTCTGCTTCGAACAACCGTGCAAAGAATTCGGCTCCCCGAATCTCGTTGCCCGGAGGATTTATGGTATTGATACGAATGTATTCTTGGAGCCAACCCACCGCTTCGTCCTGCAAGGCTCCAAGATCGACTTGGGCACTGCCATGCTGGGCAGCTACTAAGAGAACCGAGATCGTAAGCGAACATCGTATGGCTTTGAGCATTGTCCGTCCTTCGGGGCTGGCCCGGGTCCATTCTGAGTCGGAGGCACGGTAAGATGCTACCGTGGCTGATTTGCTGGCAATTCAGGTAGTCACCACGCATTGTAACGAACGGCTTCTAGGCTTTGCGTTTGCAACCTAGCAGTCGCGGACAATACGAGTACTAGACCAAACCCCGCCCGTGAGAGCGAAAAATGATTCACCCAGCAACCCCACAGTCCCGTCGTAAGTTTCTGAGCAGCCTCGCAGCTGGTGCCTTAGCCGGTGGCGCAGCGCCTGAGTTCTTATCCATCAGGGAACGGAATCGCATCCACACTCTCGTAAGGCAAGAGTATCAGTCTGCCAATGACCAGATCCAACTAGCAGTCATCGGAGCTGGAGGGATGGGGATGGCAGATGTTGAAACGGCACTGAGCGTTCCAGGAGTGAGACTTGTCGCCGTAGCAGACTGTTTCGATGGCCGCCTGGTAGCTGCGCGTGAAAATTATGGACAAGACTTGTTCACCACCCGTGACTACCGTGAAGTATTAGCGCGAGATGATGTTGATGCTGTGATCTGTGGTACTCCGGATCATTGGCACAAACAGATTTCTGTAGAAGCACTCTCGGCTGGGAAATCTGTGTACTGTGAGAAACCCATGGTGCACAGCATCGCCCAAGGTGCCGATGTAGTCAGGGCACAAAATGAATCCGGAAAAACCTTCCAGGTCGGTAGCCAAGGGATGAGCTCCCTTGGTAATGAGAAGGCAAAAGAATTACTCGCCGCAGGAGAGATTGGAGAACTGAACTACGCTGAAGGATTTTGGGCACGTAATGATCCGATCGGTGCCTGGCAATACGCTATCCCTGAAGATGCCTCTGAAGAAACCGTCGATTGGGAAATGTTTCTCGGTGATGCTCCTCCGAAACCCTACGATCCGTTGCGTATATTCCGCTGGCGAAACTATCGCGACTACGGCACTGGGGTCTCCGGTGACCTGTTCGTCCACCTATTCTCAAGTCTCCATTTCATCACCTCATCTCTGGGCCCGCGTAAGATCATGGCGCAGGGTGGACTGCGTTATTGGAAGGATGGGCGCGAGGTACCCGACATCTTGCTGGGAATGTTCGACTACCCAGAGACTGAGGCACATCCACCATTCAACCTCTCACTCCGTGTGAATTTTGTTGATGGCACTTCAGGCACAACGTTCTTGCGCCTGGTCGGGAGCGAAGGTGCTATGGATGTGACCTGGACAGACGTTGTCCTGCGCCGGAATAAGGCTGTTAGCCCAACTGATGTCTTTAGCCAGAGGAAGGCGGATGAAATGGATCAGGGGGTTGAAGCGCGAAAGCAGATGCTGCCGCCGGCAGAAAGCGTTTATATGGTAGAAGATGGATACATGGGGGCTCACTTTGATCACTTCATGAATTTCTTCCGCGGTGTTCGTGATGGTCGCCCAGTAAACGAAGACGCAGAGTTTGGGCTACGCGCTGCGGCACCAGCCCTAGCCTGCAACGATAGTTACTTCGGTGACCAGATTCTGGCCTGGGACCCCGAGATGATGGAGGTAATCTAACAGTGGCTATCATCTGGAGGATTGGGGCACGCTTAAGCCTTCTGGGCCTAATATCAGCCCTTGCCGTCTGTTCTCAGACAAATCAAGGAAAGGACAACACACCTGCTGAGACAGAACACAATAAACTCACGCCGGAAGAAGTGGCTGCAGGTTGGCTTCTTTTATTTGATGGTGTTTCTACAGACGGTTGGCGTGGATACCTGAGTGAGTCATTTCCTCAGGAAGGGTGGGCTATAGCTGATGGTAATCTGGTTGTTTTTGCTTCGGACGGGAGTGAAGAGGGGCTTGGTGGAGATATCGTTACCGAGACAGAGTTCTCTGACTTCGAGCTCCTTTTTGATTTCAAGCTTTCACCCGTAGGCAACAGCGGTGTGTTTTACCGAGTGAAGGAAGTCGAAGGAACTACGATGTGGGAGGTAGCCCCAGAATTTCAAGTGCTCGACGATACTACATACATCGATATGGGCACCATGGATATGAATAAGCATCTAACAGGGGACAACTACGACCTCCATTCATCCATGGTCACTGCGTCTAGCCCGGTAGGAGAGTGGAATACTGGTCGTATCGTGGTTTCAGGCAATCAGGTCGAGCATTGGCTTAACGGCCAACTGACTGTCCAGTACGAATATTACACTGACGAATGGAACGAACTGGTGCAAACAAGCAAGTTTGACCCTGCTCTCTACGCCCGGTTTCCCACTGGCTCCATAGGCATTCAGGACCACGGACACGATGTCCGTTATCGAAACATCAAGATCAAACCATATCTGTGATGCGGATTAAGAGAATCCTCCCTGTAGGGTCAAGTGGAAGACTGAGGGGTGCGTTTTTCATGCTCGCAATATTGGTGACCGCTTCATCGCTCAGTGCTCAGAAGTCAACATCGATCTTCAATGGACGCAATCTTGAGGGCTGGATCGTGCATGGGACCGAACTCTGGTACGTGGATGACGGAGAACTTATCTGTGAGAGTGGACCCGACGCTCAGTACGGTTACCTGCGCACAAACGAGACTTATACAGATTTTGACCTAACTCTCGAGTTCAAGCAGGAAGCGGACGGGAATAGTGGTGTTTTTTTTCGTTCTACAATCGAGGGCACAATTATCAGTGGTTGGCAAGCTGAGGTCGCGCCACCAGGTCTATTCTCTGGCGGCATTTATGAATCATACGGTCGAGGATGGCTGATCCAACCAGATCCCTCCAAAGACTCAGCCCTTCGTATGGGTGAGTGGAATACTATGAGGGTGCGTGCAGTAGGCCCGCGTGTCACCACTTGGATAAACAGCACAGAGATGATCAACCTCATGGATGAGAGGATCGGAGTGGCCACAGGCCATATCGCGCTGCAAATCCACGATGGAGGTGGAATTAGGGTCCGATGGCGCAATATCGAGATAACAAGACTTTAGCTTCGTAGAAATCAGCCTCACTGCAGCTGGTCACAGCAAACCTTATCGAATCAATCCTCTCACTGCCCCGCCAGGTCGCACTGTTGTGATCTCTCCCTGGTCGACCACCAATTCTCCTCCCACAACCACATAGGGGATCCCTTCGGGTGGGATTGAGGCGTCCATGTAGGTTGCGCGGTCAATTACAGTCTCGGCGTTAAAAATTGTGATGTCTGCATCCGCACCAATACGAATTCTTCCTTTGTCAGCCATATCAGGAACTCGAGCCTCTAGGCGCTGAGCCGGCATCAGCGTCATCTTGTGAATGGCCTCGGGCAGGGTCATCACACCCTCCTCACGTGTGTACTGACCGAGAACCTTCGAATAAGAACCTGAAGTCCTTGGATGGCCGCGACCGTCTTCAATAAAGCCATCACTTGCAATCATGGTGATAGGGCTCTCAACGGCAGCACGAGTCATTTCTTCCGTTCGACTGTGAATAATCACAGTACCCCCCGCAGCCCGTGCTTGAGCGAAAGTTTCCCTAGTTAGCCGCTCCCCCGTCGATACCAGCTGGTGTATGCCGAACTGCTGTTCACCCCAGTTCTCCCAATCGTCAAAAAGAGCTGATTCAATCCGGGTCATTCCAGCACTGTAAGGATAAGCTTCGGTTGTGACATCTTGCCCAGAAGCTTGTGCGTTCTCAATGGTGGATAGGAACTCGTTGATTTGACCACCAGCACTCGAATTCGCATGTACAATGTGCAGAGGTGCTCCGGCCCTACTTGCTGCGCTAATTGTCGAATCGAGGCCGGCTAAGCCATTACGCATATGGATGTGGGTACTTACCCCATTCTCTCCTGCTACCGCAAACATACGCTCAATTTCCCCCATTGTGGCTCCCGGTGTATAAGCGCTTCCGAAACCGACAGCCACTGCACCCTGCATGATCCCTTCGCGGATATCTCGTTCAATCTCATCAAGCTGTTCTTCTGTAGCTGTAGCGCTCCCTCCAATACCGGCAGGCAGGAAGTCCCCCGGATCACCCAAGACATCCATCCGCACACGAATATGGCCTATACTCACGCCATAGTTTACGAGTTGACCACCTTCACGCTCGCCATACCATCCCTCGACATCAGCCGTGCCAACCTCAAGCTCAAGCGCCGTCGTTACACCGTCACGCACCATCATCCGGTAAGAATCCTCATCTTGACCATGCTCATGCAGGTCGATGAAGCCGGGAACCACGACAAGCCCCGCAGCTTGGATCACTCGGTCACCCTCAAGAGATATCTCGGTGATCGCAGCTATCTCACCTCCAATCACTCCAATCGTGCGTACGGCGTCGAGGCCAGATTCCGGATCGATGACCCGGCCCCCCTCAATCACCAAATCGTAATGAATATTCCCAATGTCACAGCTCGATAGAAGGAAGCTCGTGAAAGCGAGAACTAACCCTTTCAGAATCATTATCGTATCCTCTTTTGGATCAATTGCTCAGTTGCTGTTCAAGCTCCCGTCGACCAAAGTCAGCTTGAAATAATGCCCAGGTATCAGGATCTAACCGCACGTCCACGGGCTCCTCGTTGACTGGAACTACGAAGCGATGGAAGCGGTTCGTGACAGAAATTATCTCAATTAAGCGCGGTCGTCGTTCGCCTTCGAAATAGATACCGACTTCCAGTGGAAAGTCGAACAAGCCGCCTACCTGCTGAACCTGATTAATCTCTAAATTCACGGTCCGTGATGCTGGGTCGTATTCCCACCACCCGGAGAGGTGAGGATTGCCGCCGTCATATAACCACTGTTCTGCAAACATCTCCAAATCGAGTCCTGAGGCCACTTCCATTGCCTTTATAAAATCATCCGTTGTGGCACTCTGGTTAAAATGTGTCGCATAATACCCACGGATGCCGCCCCAAAATGCTTCGTCTCCCATACGCTTCCTGAGCATATGTAGTATCCAAGCACCCTTTTGGTACGTCGCTCCACTTGTGACGCGCCTCATGTCATCAAGGTTGTCATGCACGATGCGATACGCGGGATCGTCCTCATACTGGGAAAAGACTCGGTCAGCGGCACTTTTCATTCCATCTACGAATTCATCACGTCCGTAAGCATGCTCAATAAAGAGCTGTGTGAAATACGTGGCGAAGCCCTCGCTTAGCCACACGTCGTCCCAATCAGCTTCGGTTACCGCGTTACCGAACCATTGGTGAGCAATCTCGTGAATGATGACGTTCCGCCAGCGCTCAGAACGCTCGCCAGTCACTGAATTCTCCCCGTACATGATCGCCGTAGCAGCTTCCATTCCACCCCCAGTTGCTGGCGAAGTCACATTTGCAAGCTTCTCATAGGAGAAGGGTCCAACGTACTCCGAATAGAACTCCATAACTTGTTTAGTCGGCACCGCAAAGTCGTAGAAACCTGCTTCACGGTCCTGGGCATAAACCCAAGTCTGAATTGGCTTGCTATCGAAATCATCAACCTGCTGAACTGCAAAGCGGGCGACACCTAAGACATAAAGCCAAGGGGAGATTGGAACAGATTGTTTCCAGTGCGTAAGGCGCGTCCCATCGTCGTAATCAGTTTCCTCACGCAATAGCCCGTTTGATACGACCTGATAATGATCTGGAGCCCTGACCACGAACTCACATGTGGCCTTTTCATACACGTGATCGATGGTTGGGAGCCAGCTCCGTGCGCGGTTTGGCCAGTTATCACTGAAAAATGTTCGATCTCCATACTTATTTGGACCGATTCTTAGCCCTGTATCTGGCACACCTCGGTACTCTATAGTGATTGCAACACGTGAGCCAACCTGGCCGACTTCGGGAAGATCAATGGTCAGCAAATTATCCTCGTGAACGAATGAGAGTGGAGAGTCGTTAGTGTAAACAGCCAAGACACGCATCCCCTGGCCCTCATCGTTCAAGCTTGTCAGGTCGAGAGGTAAAATAGTGACCCCATTACTCGTAAAATTCACCGATACCGTAGCGCGACCTATAATTTCATCGACGCGATCACTAAGCGTGATTTCAAATCTGTAATTTTCAATATCTATCCCGATCCGCCGAGGATACGTATCGGGCTCTGTTGCTGATACAGAAACTGCTATCAGAAGAGAGAACGCGACAAGAAAAGTGAGTTTGGGGTTGGGCACGATACCTCCACAGTGAAAATCGGACCGCCAAGATGCCTCACTCCCCAACATCCGCGCTACCTATCATAAACCACTTCACCATCTACTAGGGTCATGTCAACCTCGACATTCCTGATATCACTAGAGTGAATTTCAAAGAGATTTTCCGAGAGCACGACTAAGTCAGCTAATTTGCCGTTCTCGAGTGAACCCGAGCGATCCTCACTGAACCCGGCTTTAGCCGCTCCCGCTGTGTAGGCAAGGAGCGCCTGCCCAAGAGATATCCGCTCCTCCGGCATCCATCCGTCTGGATTTGCCCCATCGAGTGTTCGGCGAGTGACTGCTGCATCGATGCCGAGCATTGGATCCAAAGGTGCCACGGTCCAATCTGAACCAAACGCTAGAGTCGCTCCAGTGTCCAGAAGAGACCCGAAAGCATACGCGTGCTTGATACGCTCTGGTCCAATTCTCTTTGCTGCCCATCTGCCATCATCTACAGCATGATAGGGTTGCATCGACGCGATCACTCCCTGCTTAGAGAACCGTCCAAACGCAGATTGACTAAGATGTTGAGCGTGCTCAACGCGAAGACGCCGGTCACGCGTACCGTGATTCGCTACGAGATCCTCGTATATGTCCAGCAGCCAATCGTTAGCCTTATCGCCAATTGCATGGACAATAGGCTGGAGACCAGCCTTGTCTGCCCCTTCAATCCAACCCTGTAATTCAGCGGTATCAGTAGTTGTAAGTCCCGTGTTCCCCGATTCACCCAGATAGGCCTCATGGAACCACGCAGTAGCTGATCCCAGGGAGCCATCGACGAATGCCTTCACCCCACCCCACCAAAGTCGATCGTCTCCCCGACCATTGGTAGAGACGTAATCCTTCATTCGCCTCCAGCTACTCATGGGCACGACGGAATAGACTCGGAGAGGTAGGTGTCCTTCAGAGTGGGCCTGATGGTATACCTCCAGATTCGCCCAACCCATCATGTCCAGATTATTCCAGCCTCCCATGTCGTGAACTTGAGTTATCCCGAGAGAGAGAGAGTGCTGAGCCGCCGATTGCAGCGCTCGTTTAGTTGCCTCGACCGTCGTGGGAGGAATCACCTTCCTGACTAGAGCTATGGCTTGATCTTTGAGTACACCTGAAGGCAGGCCAGCCTCATCGCGCACTATAGAACCGCCCGGGGGATCCCCTGTCTTGGTAGCTACACCACTCATTTTAAGAGCTAGTGAATTCGCCAAAGCCATATGGCCGTCTAAACGCTGGACCAACACAGGGTGTGCTTGTGTGAACGGATCAATCCAATCATTCCGCGGAAGCAGTCCTCCCCAAAGTTCATGGTCCCAATTCCCTCCGGTGATCCAGGTTCCACTAGGAACTGATTCCGCAAACTCTTTTATTCTGATCACAAATTCTTCAGGCGTGGTTGCCTCTCGGAGATCTAGACCCGAGAGCTGGAAGCCGCCTGAGATGAAGTGCATATGAGCATCAATAAATCCAGGGGTTACCGTGCGACCATTGAGCTCAATGACCCGAGTCCGGGAATGCACGAGATCCTGGATTTCTTGATTAGATCCAACGGCTATAATGCGGCCGTCCTGCACAGCTACTGCCTCGGCTATAGGAGAACCTTCAACAGCCGTCCATACCATTCCACCAATCAAGACGAGATCCGCCACATCTCCCTCCGAAACTACAAGTCAGACAAACGAGTGCAGCGTACTAAGAAACTTGAGTAGCTAGGTCTCGCGCAAAACTTTCCAGAACGTCAGCGCACTTCTCTATCTGAGCTAGTTCAACCCATTCATCGGCACTATGCGCCTGTGCGATGTCGCCTGGCCCATAGCAGACTGCTGGGATTCCGATTTCGTTCAGAAGTGCTGCGTCAACCCAGGCCGTCATACCTTCCACGACGGGTGGAATTCCATGCTTTTGACCTGCTTCGAGCAGCCCTTGAACAAGCCTGGAGTCTTCTGGAACCTCAGTACCGGGTCGTTCGAGCATTTGCTCAAGTGAAGCCCTTAGGTCCCCCTCTCTCTTTCTCAGTTCATCGAGTATTCGCTGGAATTCCTGCAGTACTTTCTCTGGCCGCTCTCCTGGCATCGTCCGCCGCTCGAGAACGATCTCACAGACATCAGGGTAAACAGAAGCTGCCGAGCCACCCTGGATTGTACCAGCATGGACTGAGCCGTGCTTCAGTAGCGGGTGAGCGGGACGAGAAGTGAGTTGGTCCCCATAATCATCAAGAGCGCTTATATAAAGCGCTGCGTGGCGGATTGCATCAATGCCAAGATCAGGACGAGAGCCATGAGCTGCGTGCCCTTCGAAAACAGCACGAACCCACAAGAACCCCTTATGAGCAGGCATGACTGCTAGATGAGTAGGCTCAGTCACAATCGCGAAATCAGCCGAAGGAAATGAATCTACTAGAGCGTACATGCCGAGGCTCGCATGCTCCTCGTCTGCGGTCATTGCAACAATGAGGTTTGGCCGCGGCCCTTCTTCGGTCAGACGCTTTGTCGCGGCGAGGATCGCAGCAAGCCCAGCTTTCATGTCGCAAGAACCTCGGCCCCAGATACGGCCACCTTCTACTTTGGCATCGAAGGGTGGGACGGTCATACCACCTACCCCTACTGTATCTAGGTGTCCATTCAACAGAAGTGTTGGACCTTCTCCGTCAAGCTTTGCGATCACATTGAAACGATTGGGACTAATCTCAGTGATACGAGTGTCTAGCCCCCATAAATCAAGCCATTCCGCGACAAGGGTTGCAGCTTCCCGCTCCCCACTTCCACCCTCTTCCAGCTGCGGATTTACAGAAGGAGTCGAGACTAAAGAACGAGTCAAAGCAAGTGGGTCGCCATGTCTTGCTAGCTCTAGTATCTCTGGGTTCAAAGTGTGCTAGGATTCTGCCCGGAGCTGCACCAATTCTGATACCTGCTCTGATCACTTAGATAGAAGAGGGCAAACACCGGTAGTAGGTCTTGTTTTAGACTGAACCAGGATACGCAGCTGAAGATACTTCGGCGAATCGGGTGCATGCCTGAAATCCTTAACCGGCTTTTACACCAATATTGGACCCGGCAGTTTATTCGAAGTGAGCCTTGTTTTTCTCTGTGTATTTTTCCCACTCCACAGGCACATCTGTATCAGGGAAAATCGCCTGAACGGGGCACTCCGGCTCACATGCGCCGCAGTCGATACACTCATCGGGATGAATGTAGAACTGGTCCTTGCCTTCATAGATGCAATCGACCGGGCAAACCTCGATGCAACTCGCGTCGTTCGTATCGATGCAGGGCTCAGCAATAATGTATGTCATAGCTTCACACGTATGTCGTGTTTTATCCCGGTTATGAAGGCGGCAAAGTGTTAATGGAAGTCAGCACTGCAAGCAACCCATCGTCACCTGTCCGGGCTACTCCATTTCCGGTCGCTGATACCAACTCGGTGGTTCTCCAGTCTGGCAAGAGTAAAAAGCAAGTCTGAAAGACGATTTAGGTAAGGTATGACACCATTAGTCACTTCCTCATGAGCCCCCAAACGAACGACCGCCCGTTCTGCACGCCGACAGATGGTGCGCGCCATGTGTAGGGCTGCCGCTCCTTCTGAGCCGCCCGGAAGGACAAATGCAGTTAATCCAGGTAGCTCACCGTCGGCCTTGTCGATCCACGACTCAATCTCTCCAATCCGAGACTTGGTTAGAATCGGCACCTTGGGGCGAGGGCGCCCTTCAGTTGGAGGAGATGTCGCAAGGTCGGCACCTATCACAAACAGGTCGTCCTGCACAGCCTCGATATAATCCTTGATTTCCTGTTGGTTTACCTTTGATGCAGCCCATCCGAGTGAAGCATTTAACTCATCAACCGTTCCGTAAGCTTCGACCCGTAAGTCGCCTTTCGAGACCCGTCCGCCTCCGAAGAGTCCTGTGTCACCAGCATCACCTGTGCGGGTATAGATCTTGGGAGACATCACCGCAGCTTGGTCAATTTGCGAATATTTTGAGCCTTCTCTAGAAGTGACGTCGTCGCATCAGGCTTCTCCGGAATCAATAAATCCCGGATATCTAGAAGGACTTCGAGTTCCAGTTGATCCCGCTGATACTCTAAATCAAGCTGTTCCATAACCTTACCGTCACCGGCGTCCTCTGCCGCTGTGAAGGCGCCTCGATAAATGTTTTCAAGACTCCGTAAGACCCGATCGCGGGTACGCATAGCTCCTCCTCAGGTAACCCTATACGGCCAGCATGAGCCGGAATCCCGGTCCTGACTCATAGTACCCCCTAACCGCCCGCTTTAATTCATCCCAGCAACCCGTGAAGTAATGGTCTGAATCCGGGATTCGCACCAGTCTGATGTCCCCTTCTAAACTTGTTATCAACTCTGCTGCCTCCTCACCGGTACCGAACTCATCATGTTCACCTTGGACGACTAGCACTGGCTTTTCCATATCTGAAAGGAATGAGTAATCATATCGTTCCAAATTAATTGGTAATCCCATTCCCAAGAGCCCCACCACACGCTTGTCCACCGCGCCGACTCTCATGCCGACCAGTGAACCAAAAGAGAACCCACCGACGATCAATGGTAATCCGGGATATTCGCCTTGTAGCCAATTGAGTGCATCAAGAACGTCTTCTTCCTCACCGATGCCTCCATCGTAGCTCCCCGTGCTGGCTCCCACGCCCCTAAAGTTGAATCGTAGAGCTGCGAATCCCACATCACTCAAGGCCTCAGCTACACGGTAAACAGCCTTGGTGTGCATAGTACCGCCATAGTTCGGGTGAGGATGACACATGACAGCGGCCCCCCGAGGAGGCACCGTCGGTTCTCTCAGGAGGGCCTCGAGATGGCCGTGGGATGCGGGAATTAACACTGGTGACGTATCTGGGAGAAGGCCGCTATGTTCACCAGAACAACTAGAAGGGTTGATACGGGCACCCAACATACAACTCCGAACGGCAGGCTTCCGTCAATGGGCGCACCAAAAGAGTCACAAACAGGAGTCACGGCAGCTAATGAGTTGTATTGGGGATCAAACCAAAGTGTGAATAAGATCGCGGAAGAACTCGAGCTATCGAAGAGTGCACTCTACGATATGATCCGCCCAAAACCTCTCGACCTAAGCTGTCCGCTTTGTGGGCGAGAAGTCGTCTATGCTAATCGAACCGCCTGCGAGAAGGGTTCAGCAAATTGCTCTGAGTGCGAATGGGAAGGCACGGAGAACGAAGCTGACCCCTTTGTTGCCGAACACCCTATGGCTCTCCCAACCTATGATGACCAAAGAGTGGTTAGCCTAGATGAGGACCCGGACCAAGCAAGCACCTCACTCCCCACACGACTCGACTTATCAACACCCCGCACTATGGCAACTGGAGCTCTTCTAGGAGCAGCTGCAGGGCTTGCGTTAGTCATCTGGACATGGCGAAGGTAGAATCAACTATGGCCAAAGACACCTTGCTAAGATGACAGCGTTCTTGGCCGAACTAAATCAGCTAACAAACTGTGGAGATGCTATGAGCCGCTGGGTTCGAGGACCTTTAGCTCTACTCGTAACCATCATTGCAACCGGTTGCGGGGGGGATACCCCTAACCAACAGGGTACTGCCGCGACTACCCAGGCGTTGCTAAGTCAACCAATCGGCGAGCTCACGCAGGTTCGGCCTAGCCCGGCGCTTGCACCCAACTCCGGAGACGACGAACTACCCATAGATCAGCTAGGCTATGATCAAGGGAATCTAGATGCACTTGTGAGAATTGTAGAACTGTCAGACTACGGGTGTGGATATTGTCGTAAGTTCCACCTTGAAACGTTCCCTGTCCTGCGTGAGGAATTCATAGAGACTGGAAAAGTGCTATGGAAATTTGTGCCCTTCGTAAACGGCATGTTTGAAAATTCTCTTTTCGCAACCGAAGCTGCGGAGTGCGCCCTGGAGCAAGGATCACTGCCATTTGAAGCTCTGAATGAAAGGCTTTGGTCCGACCAGGCCTCATGGAAACGCAGTAGCGACCCCGAGCCCGTATTACGAGGCATGGCTCAAGATGCAGGTGTGGACCTCGCAGAGTTTGATACCTGCCTAAATAATGACAACAGCATAGATCGGATTTCCAGTGCAAGAAGCACTGCCAGCCGACTTGGTGTCCGTGGTACACCAACGTTCTATCCAATAGGCTTCCCACCAATTGAGGGAGCCCTGCCCACTGAGGCATTCCAACAAGTCCTGGAACTCATGCACCAAGAGATCAGCGGAGTAGCGGGAAACTGAGCTAGATATCTTGAGCGTGAGATTCGCTAGGAAAAGCTGCCGGCAATACTGGATTCCGGATATTGTGGGAGCGCTAGCTCTACTCTCCATAGGGGCCTGTGAGCCTACCACTACGGCCAGCCTTAACTGTCAGTCAACAACCACAACCATCTCACTTCCTGAAGAACTTGAAGAAACGAGTGGCGTCACAGTAAGCCTAAGCCAACCTGACGTATTTTGGACCCATAACGATGATGGTTCGGTGCTTACTGCGATTGATCCAGATGGTGAAATCATTTTCCGTATTCGTATAAGGCCATCGCTCACAGACTGGGAGGATATCGCGACATCCAGCTGTGCTGGAGGCAAATCTTGCCTCTACCTCGCAGACACGGGAGACAACCTTGAGAGACGATCCGCCGGCGACATTAGTATACGGCGCCTCGAGGAACCTGATCTCGCTTCCGCCGATTTCAGAGCAACCCCTAACCAACAGATACCAGAGTTTGATGCTGATGTCTTCCCTGTCAGATTACCGGATGGTCCACGTGATATCGAGGCCCTCCTCGTCCTGCCTGGAGAAGATATTTATGTCACCACTAAAGGCCGCAACGGACCAGTAGCTGTATATCGATACCCACCACCTCTTCGTCCTGACATAGTCACACTTGAACTCGTTCAGGAGCTCTCAGCAGGAGCTCGAGTAATCCCCCGCCAAGTCACAGGAGGAAGTGTCTCTCCAGAAGGTGATATCTTGGCATTGCGCACATATGAGTCGCTTCAATTCTTCGAGTTCGTAGCCGACACACTCGTTCCCATAAAGGACAGCCACATAGACCTACGACCGCTTCTAGAGGCCCAGGGTGAGGGAATAGCAATCGGCCCAGGTGGTCTCCTAGTACTCACTTCTGAAGCGGTGGGAGAAACCCCACCGCAGATGAATCTCATGCACTGCAACCTAGACGCTTCTTAGGGAACCGCAGCAGCCTTCTTCACACACTAGCCCCAGTGGTGACTCCACAGAAATGGCACGCTGGAATCTCGAATACCCATGAAGTAAGAACCGAACGAAGTAGATGCTCATATCAAGACTATTCTGAGAATCCACTTCTAGTGACAGTTCCGCTATAATCGCCACCATGATATTTCTCCCGAAGGGTTTCTCTTTGCGCAACTCAGGCCTCCTGTCCAGCCTTCGCCAGCCCTTTTTGCTTCTCGGCACGATCGCAACTCTCACTGCAATCCTGAGTTCACAAATTACTGCTCAGGAAGACAGTGAATCCTACAAACTCCGCGCAGTTCTTGTTGATGAGGGACCGACCCTTGATGGTTCACTAGAGGACGCTGTGTGGCAGCTCGGAGCACTCGTTGACATGTTCGTCCAACAGGAACCCGACGAGGGCTCCCCGGCTACTGAACGTACCGAGGTCCGCATCCTGCACGACGGTCAGACACTGTACCTCGGAGTGCTTGCGTTTGATTCTGATCCCCAGGCACTGACGGCTACTGAGATGCGTCGCGACTCGGAGCGGATTCTGTCAGAGGACAATTTTCAAGTGATCCTGGACACCTTCAGAGATTCCCGCTCTGCATACATGTTCGTGACCAATCCCCTGGGAGCGATGCTTGACCAACAGGTGGCCAACGAGGGCGAAGGAAGCCGCTCTGGTAGAACATCATCTAATATCAACCGTGACTGGGACGGAGTTTGGGAAGTGGCGGCAAAGCAAACTCCTAATGGCTGGGTTGCCGAAATCGCGATCCCGATGATCACTCTGCGTTTCCCCGAATCAGAACCACAGAGTTGGGGGATCAACCTCATGCGGAATATCGGACGTAAGAACGAGCAAGCGTTCTGGTCCCCTATTCCAAAACCCTACAGCATCACACGCGTTAGCCTGGCTGGAACTCTCGACAACCTTAGTTCACTGAACCGAGGCCGAGATCTTAGATTTACGCCATTTGTGACCGGTGGAGCAAGTCAGATCCGGAACGCAGGAGTGACCGATGATGCCGTGCAACGAGACATCGGCATGGACCTCAAGTACGGTGTCAGTGCAGGCTTGAATCTCGATGTCACGATCAATACCGACTTTGCCCAAGCGGAAGTCGACGACGAGCAGATAAACCTCACACGTTTTGCGTTATTCTACCCAGAAAAACGAGATTTTTTCCTTGAGAACGCCGGTCAATTTGACGTTGGGTCTACAGATGCCTTTAATCGTCTGGCCAATCTGTTCTTCACAAGACGTATCGGTCTCTCAGATACCGGAGAGACGGTGCCGATCATTGGTGGGGCCAGGCTAACTGGTAAGGTCGGTCGAAATAATATTGCTCTCATGGACGTCCAGACCAGCGGTGCCCTTCAGGAATCCGGCGAAAATTTTCTTGTTGCTCGCTATAGTAGAAATATTCTGACCCGATCCAAGGTCGGCGCTTTATTCATCAACAAGGCCGAAACCGAGGGCACTCATTATAACCGTACGTATGCCGTTGACATGACGCTTGCTCCGCTTGCGAGCTTCACTGTAACTGGCTTTCTGGCTAAAACGGAAACCCCCTCCATCAGTACCGGTGACATGGCTAGGTACCTGAATGCAACCTGGGTAAGCCAGAGTTGGCAGATTTTCGGAGAGTTCGCCGATTTTCAAGACAACTTCAATCCTGAAGTGGGTTTTCTGCCACGCAGAGGAATACGCACAACCAAACTCCACTTCGAGTGGAATCCCCGCCCTGACAGATGGGGCCTTCGGGTACTTTCTCCGATGTACAACATCCTCTATACGACGGACCAACAGAATCGGCTTGTGTCCCGGCGCCACCACTTCATGAACGGAGTACAGTTCGATAATGGGGCATACCTGAACATCATGTACAACCGACACTACGAACGGCTTGATAGACCATTCACAGTGCGAAAGGGAGTCACCATCGCTCCAGGCGCGTACCACTACGGGTCATTACGCCTTTCATTCAACAGTACTCAGGCACGGCGAATCTATTACAATCTGATGTTCGCTCCCCAGACCTTCTTTAACGGGACTCGTCTCGACATGAATGGCACTGTAGGGGCGCGGATAACAAGCCAATTTTCTACTCAAGCTTCCTACTCCAGAAACGACATTGACCTTCCTGTAGGTGAATTCAAGGTTCACTTAGCGGCATTTCGTATAGACTACGCCCTGTCGCCAAAAATCACCCTCCGAGCGATCTCTCAGTACAACTCCTCAACTGAGCAGTGGGGATCAAGCGCTCGCCTTCGGTACACATACAGACCCGGCAGTGACGTCTACCTCGTGTATGATGAGGTCCGGCGTGATCCGACAGACCCTACTGGCTTGCTCGAGTTCAGAGATCGGCGGCTAATGCTCAAAGCTACCTACCTGTTGTCGCGATAGGGTCTCTCGCTATCTACGCAGGTGTTGGTCAAACCATTCGACCATGGCTTGCTGTGCCCGCTCCCTATCTGCCGTCAGGCGGAATCCATGATCCCCACCAGGTATGATAATAAGCTCCGATTCCACTCGTTTTCCCTGCAGTGCCTCGAACATTACCTCACTGTTTTGCACGTTGACGAGCATGTCCGCGTCACCGTGGATCAGAAGCGTTGGAGGGTCGTCAGAAGAAGCGAAAAGGATGGGGGATATTGAAGCGGCTTGATCCTCGGAAAAATCGAGGGCAGGAAAGCGTTCGCTTGGACCCACTATTGTCCTAAGGTCCACAGGCGGGTAGTAGGCAACAACCGCAGCTACGCGAGCAGGTGTGCGCAGAATTTCATCACTCGAGTCTACCACTCCATCATCTGACGCCAAGCCCAACATAAGCGAGAGGTGCCCGCCGGCACTTCCACCGTACACGCCAAGGCGATCTTCATCAATGCCCAGTTCTTCTGAGTGCAACCGTATGTAGCGAAGCGCGCGTCTAACGTCAGCCTCGGCCTCCGGCACCTTATACCTAGGTGCGCTTCCATGCCGAACGGCCATAACCGTAAGTCCCTTTTCCAGCAGGCCTTCGAAGCTCCGAGAGATAAGCCATTCAGGAGGGCTCCAGCGTGATACCCAGCCACCACTCACCATATACAGGACAGCTCCGCCGTGCGCGTTAGACGGACGAAATACATCGAATGTGAGCGCCATCCCGTCCTTGTGCCCATAAACGACATCAGGGGTCACCTGAACATCGGCTTCTGATTCAGTAGCTGGCGCTTGCGCCGTCAGCGAACCCGGAAAACCCAGAGCTACCAGAAGGAGCACGAACCCTGGAATCCATTTCGTCTTCATAATCTCATCTCCGGGCAGTATTCAGCATGCTGTGATCAGCTTCCTCATAGAGCCAACATGCCCCCCAGAGGACCGTTCTGCCATCGCTCCTCCCACCGTAATCTCTGTAGGTCAGCCTTCTTAACGATTGCTTTGAAACCGAGAGAGCCCGTAATCTTCGCATTTCGGAATACGCAGTAAGGAGGAGTAACCATGAGGGCAAGGCGGCCAATCTATCTATGTGCTGCTCTGCTGGCGGTCGGTTCAGTCATGGAGCTCAGCGCCCAAACTCCCTCCACATTCATCGTTGAGAGCCCGATGATGCGGACGGGGGAAATGATGCCTCGTAAGTATTCCCCTGACGGACCGAATCTTTCGCCTCCCTTAACCTGGAGGGGGTTGCCAGCTGAAACCCGTCAGATAGCCGTAATATGCCAGGATCATGGAGCTGGGAACCCGCCCCCTTGGGTGCACTGGATCATCTACAACATCCCCGGGAACGCTACGGGATTGCCGGAAGGGATCCCTTTTGAATCCACTGACCCTATGCCACGGGAAATCACCGGTGCCACACACGGCAACAATGGCTGGGGTCTGTCGATGTACCGAGGTCCAGCTCCACCCAGAAACAGCGTTCATCATTACCACTTCGCCGTCTTTGCCCTGAATACTGAGCTAGACCTGCCGCCAGGACTCACCCGAAACGAACTCCTAGAAGCGATCGACGGACACATCATTGGGGAAGGACACATGATGCCGATTTATCAGCGACAGCCGGCGGACCAGGATACGATACCAAATAACTCGATCCATGGGTCATGGAATGACTAAGAATCCTCAAAAGAAGAGCCATCCCTCTGATGGCCCAGAGCAAACCGCTGCCAAGATCACGCGTCGAGATCTCCTTAAGGCCGCGGGGGCTGCAGGCGCTGCCGCGCTGATTCCTACTTCACTTAAGGGAACCTCCAGCGCAACTAGCCCCATCCTAGATGGAGCTATGCGAGGCAGTGCGGCCATGCCCCCTGGGGCGCCGCTCATGAATCTTACTGCCAGAGAAACCGAGATACTCGCGGCAATGGTCGACCGCTTAATCCCGTCGGACGAGCTTGGAATTGGGGCACTTGAAGCGGACGCTCTTGGATATATCGACCGAACCCTTAGTGAGCTCGGACCTGATTCTGTTGAGTCTTATCGCACAGGCCTTGCAGCACTCGATAGATATAGTGAATACACCCGTGGTGCCCGGTTCATCGAACTCTCGGAGCGAGATCAGGATTCCGCGCTCATCGACGTACAAACCGGAGGGGCTTCCGGTGCCGGAGTGGGCTTTGTTGGCAGTTCGGGTTCGTTTTTCAACATGGTGAAAAGTCACACATGGCAAGGCACATTCGGGGATCCGCACTATGGTGGAAACCGAGAATTCGCGGGCTGGGACCTTATTGATTATCCGGGTGTTCGCATGCGCGTCACCGAGGAAGATCAGGAACAACTCGAAGCTGAAGAACTAGGACCGGAACGACGTTCAGCTTACGAGTTGGCCATGTTCCGGACCGGGCGGCCCCGATGATCTACTCCTCCTACCCAAAGGGGTGGTGACCGATGCCAAGGCAACTCAGGTCGACCGACGTTGTGATTGTTGGGATGGGCGCCGCCGGAGGCGTGGCTGCGCTGCCCTTGGCTGAAGCAGGACTAGATGTGGTGGGTCTCGAGGCCGGTACCTGGCTAGACCAGCGTGACTTTGCACCTGACGAGATTCGTAACAACTATCGTGACTGGCCAATGCTCGTAAAGAAGTGTGAGAACGAGCGACCCACGTCGAGAGCAACATCCGCGACCAACGCCAACCGTGTAGGTGGGCACCCAATGATGAATGCAGTTGGTGGAACTGCAGTCCACTATTGGGCGCAAAGTTGGCGCCTCAATCCTTGGGATTTCCAGGTTGTAAGCGAAACTGCACGTCGTTACGGGCGGTCTAAGATCCCAGCGAATTCAACTGTTGAAGACTGGCCGTTTGGGTATGATGAACTCGAACCCTACTACGACCGGGTTGAACGCGAGATTGGGGTATCAGGACAGGCAGGCAACGTTAGCGGCAATATCGACCTGAAAGGGAATAGGTTCGAGGGACCCCGGAAGCGACCCTACCCTATGCCCCCCCTACGTTGGACGGGGTTTCTTGAAACGATGGCTGACGCTGCTCACTCACTCGGATGGCATCCTTTTCCAGGTCCCGCAGCAATCAACTCTGAGCGTTACGATGGCCGTGCCGGATGCGCCTACCATGGCTTTTGCTCCAAAGGCGGCTGCCCCGTCAACGCAAAGAATTCACCGCACCTGACTACGATTCCGAAAGCTCTCGACACTGGCAATCTGCGGATCGTGACTCAAGCCCACGTAACGACCCTCGAGATGGACGGTGAGGGTCGGGTAACAGGCGTGAATTATGTGGTCGGTAGCGAGGAGTACTTCCAACCAGCCAAGGTCGTATTACTAGCCTGCTACACCTACGAAAACGTGCGGCTGCTTCTGCTCTCCAAGTCGAGTGCTTATCCGGACGGTCTATCAAATAATCACGGACAGGTCGGACGTCACTATTTCAGCCACCATCAAGGTGCTGCCGTTAGTGCGCTCTTCCCGTTTGACCTCAAGTCTTGGTATGGACTCCCAGCTCAAGGCGTCGCGATTGATGACTGGGCTGATGACAACTTTGACCACGCAGGGCACGATTTTATCGGAGGTGGCAACCTCTGGGTGATGTCTGACCGGCGACCGATTTCAGCGGCAAGCATGAGCACCTACGGAAACGGACGGAACTGGGGCTCCGGATGGAAGCAGTTCATTCGGGAAAATGCTGACCGTTCGCACTCGTCTTATATCCAAAAAACGACGCTCCCTTACGAAGACAATTACCTCGATCTCGATCCTATGGTCACCGACGAACTTGGCCTCCCGGTGATTCGTATCACCGCTCAATTCAAGCAGAACGAGCGTGCGATAGCCGAGTTCACCCAAAATCGGATGGAGGAATGGTACCGGGAAGCGGGCGCTATTGAAGTTACCCGGGGTGGGCTTGGTAACTCGATGGGTATCTCCACACACGCCTACGGAGGCACCCGCATGGGACACGACCCGGAGACGAATGTTGTTAATCCGTGGGGCTTTTCACACGAGGCTCCAAACCTAGGAATCCTTGGTGCCTCAGTGATGGGCACGAGTGGTGCACGAAATCCGACGCTTACGTCACAGGCGCTCGCTTGGCGCAGCGCATCCCATCTCATCGAGAACTGGGAAGACGCTTCAAGCTAGCCTGACTGGGACTGCCGAATAGAGAACAAAGCAAGGCTTAGAAAACTAAATGGGTACGGGAACCTTCGCAGCGGTACTGATTGGAGTGATGCTCTTATTGCTTATCTCAATTCTTATTCGTCAAAAGAACAAGTCGGACGAGGCAGCAATCCGACGAATAGTAAGATCGACCCTTATAGAAGAGACGACCGGCGTCTCTGTTAATGAGCGGCTAAAAGCGAAGAGGAAATCAATCTCGCGCGCTCAAGATTTTGATTTCTGTGAACTACGTTCTGCAAAGGGATTTGAGTTGCCCGAGCGTGTGGATGGGTGGCTCGACCTCAGCGGGTTGACCACGGTGGAGGGATTGAAGCTGCCCAGCCATGTGGGCGGGTGGCTCGACCTTGAAGGGACTCACTACCGCAGAGGGACTGGAATTTCCTGAGTACGTGGGAGGGTGGCTCGACCTTGAAGGGACTCACTACCGCAGAGGGACTGGAATTTCCTGAGTACGTGGGAGGGTGGCTCGACCTTGAAGGGACTCACTACCGCAGAGGGACTGGAATTTCCTGAGTACGTGGGAGGGTGGCTTGATTTACGGGGCCTGACCACGTCGCGGGGACTGAAGCTGCCTGAGCGGGTGGTTGGAGACATTTACTTCTGGTCCCTACCCAAATCTGAGTACGAACGACTATCCCACGGCCCCGTTCGGATGGACGGCAAAGTCCGCTTCGAGCCGTTAGTCGACGAGGACGAGATGACGAGGATTCGGCTCAGTTTGGCAACGGCAGGGGGCAGATTCAGGTTATGAAGAAAACTCCACCGCCGCGATATTTTTGGGGGGCCTGGAGGACTCTAGTTCCCCCCGAATAGTTCTCCGAAGAAATCCCCTGGATTCCAGGCGGGCCGTGCCGTTTCCTGAGCTATGATGTAGCCAGTCAAGAAGTTCACGCGAGTATGCGCGGCACCTGCTTCAAAATCGAAGCCCTGGTCAACCTCATCAAAGGGTGTGTGATACAGGTTTTGGCGGAATGCCGTATTGATTGCTCCGCCATCTAAATTTGGATCCCCCGTCTCAAAACCGCTCTTGATGAACAGCGATGGAATGCCGCGTCTTACAAAGCTGAAATGGTCACTCCGGATGAACAGGACCTGTTCGGGTATTGGATCCGGCCCGATCGCTAGTCCGAGATGCTCTGATGCAGCACGGACCGGTGAAGCCAGGGTCGAGTGTTCCGCCCCATATGGAACAATGTCCCGTAGCGGATGAAAGAGGAACGGCATGTCCAAAGAGAAGCTCGCAACCAAGCTCGCCCCGGGCACCGTCGGATTCTCGACGAAATAGTCAGAGCCGAGCAACCCCCACTCTTCTGCCGTCGGGATCAAAAACAGAACTGACCGCCGAGGTTTTGTTTCTAGGCTCGCAAACGCCCGAGCGATCTCAAGGACAATCGATGTCCCCGAAGCATTGTCATGGGCACCATTGTAGATGGCATCCCCGTCTATCTCGACCCCGATCCCAAAGTGATCAACATGGGCTATGTACACGACGTGCTCGTCGCGAAGCACAGGGTCGCTTCCCTCAAGGCGTGCTATAACGTTCCAGCTATCAACCCTGCGGTGACTGCTCGTTGTACCGATCGAGACCCGTGTAGCTAGATCAAATGCCTGTGGTGTGCTTTCCGCTGCTGCGCTGAAAGCTTCTTCAATGGGCTGTGGTGCTCCCGCAAAAAGCGCGCGGGCTGCAGGGTGATTGAGGGAGGCGGAGCCCAGGATTGCCAGATCACCTCGGTTGGGATTGCCGTCATCGTCGAGCCAAGCAAAGCTCCCGCGTTTTGAGCGCGCTAGATTGACCCCCCATCGGAACCTCGGATCCCCCGGGTAGGTGAAGCTGAGGATACCCACAGCGCCACGAGCTATGGCCTCACTCTGCTTCGTTACCCCTGAGGAATAGTATGCTCTCTCGTTACTGGGGAATGCTGGAGGTGCCCCAGTAAGATACGCCACGATTTTCCCTTCAACATCAATGTCGGCATAGTCATCATAGCCAAGTCCGGGGGCACTGACTCCATACCCTACAAAAGCAACAGCGGCCTCGGAGACGCTCACGGTCTCCCGAAGAGGATCAGGGCTCAAGTAGAAATCCGCGCCGTATTCGAGTTCCTCAACACCGGAAGGCGAAGAGATCCGTATGCTGCTCCCTTCTTCGATCACAAGACTCTCACGAAGCGGGACAGGCTGTTGATACGTCCCATCAATACCTGCTGGATCCAACCCAAGGGCACTGAGAGATGTTTCCACATACTGAGCAGCTCCCCTGAAACCACGGGTTCCTGGGGCCCTCCCCTCAAGAGAATCATCCGCGAGCACCCGGATATGATGGTCGATCGCCTCAGGCCGAATCTCGTCCAGAGCCGCCTCGACACTAGGTGTGTCGAGCGCTACGGCTTCCGACTCTTCTTGGCTTCCGCAACCAGTGAGGAGAAAGAGAACCGGGAGTTGCCGCGCTATAGGAATGAATCGGTTCATGAAGATTACTCCTCCTCTAAGAAAGATGCCGCCTGATTTTTTACAATCACTCGTTCTTCGTTCTCTGACCGGACTGGGAGCGTTGGTAAATCAAGGTGAAACAACCCCTCAAGATCATTAGGAATCCCACCCAACCCCATACCTGTCCCGAAACTCCCTTGGGATCAGTAGCAAAACCCCAGGTTGTGGTTTCAGCAACCAGAAGACTTCCTAGACATATCAGGACGTAACCCGATCTGGTGGTCCCCTCATACCAAATTCTCTTCACTTCTCAACAGGGGTCGTAGGTGGTCGTTTCACCCCATTCCAACCACTCACCACACTTCTCGTTGTCCTTGTAGGTCCCCTTGTCCCTCACCTCACCGTTGTCGTGGTAACTCTCAAATGGTCCGTCCTGAACCCCATCCTTGTAGGTCGTCTTCTCCCACAACCGACCGTTGTCGAGGTAGATCTCAACAGGTCCGTCTATCTCCCCGCCCTTGTAGGTCCCCCTAATTACCAACTGACCTCCTTCGTAGTACGTCTCAAATGGTCCGTCAGGTGGCCCACCACACCCCACCACCAGAACCACACCGATCAACGATAGAATCCGGGTCATACTGTACCTCCTGAGAAGAACCAGTTTCACCCCCCGGATGACCCTCAAATATCCACTGATATCAACGGTTTTCGGGCCATCTACGGGTTGATCCAATAGTTAACCTTAATCATCAAGACATTGTCTGCAGCAATGTTAAACATGTCATCTAGATCTCTACCTAAATCAAAGGTCCCAACCCATGGATATGCCCTGTCCTGTCCGTGACCCGTGATCGAGTTGATCCGACGTTGTTGCCACACGAGAAACAGCGTTGCTCCTGGCCTCCATTCCCACCGCAGCACTGCATTCCCTAACAAACTTCGGTAGCTGAAGTCCCGGTCAGAGACCCGGAAGTTGCCAGCGGGCCCTGCTCCGTCAGGATCGATATTGTAACGCCCATCTGGGTCCTGAATTACAGTCCCCACATCTGTACCATATTTCTGGAAGTCAAATGTTCCAGGGGACCGAAATTCTTTCAGTCCACCATAGTCTCCGACTGAGACGAAAGGCTCTACATACAACTGAAGGGAAAGCCTGGGGGAGAATGTGGCATTCACCCTAGTCACCATCGAGAACCGTGTCCGGTCCAATTCACCAAACACATATCTGGATCCAAACGTTGCAAGAGCCAGAGGATCCTCAATCCGCTGCATGTACTGAGCTGTTGAGTACGACCTGGTATAGGACGGGCCGAGGCTAAATTGGAGCGTCTCTCTAACGCGTGCATTTAGATTCAGTTGCACACTCCTGTTCCAATCACCAGCATCGTTCGATCTCCATGAGTACGTGAGCCGAGGCACTACAGCTTTTCTTCCGTCTGAATTGAGATTGAAGTTCCCCGCAAAGCTGCTCGGAGAACGAGCGATCGGCCCACCCCTGGTAAGACGGTCATCATCCGTCCATGGGTCGACCTGAATCCTCAGCGAAGTACGCCAGTAGTTAAGGAACTCGACTGAAAGACTACTGTTTACGTTCGCGAAGACACGCTCGCCTGCGAAGTTCCAGACAGCGTCGGGGCTCATGCTGACATTCCAGGACCGCAGAATCTTCCCGGGATTTATTTCATTAAACTGGTAGTGTGTATCAAAGAGGATGCGGTCTGCGTGTGACTGGAACCCTATATCATTGACCTCGAAACCAGGGCTCACGAAGGCAATGCCGTTCCTCATCGTGAACGTTCCGGCTTGTTTGCCAATGTACCCCATCGCGTAGAAACCCTTCAGCGACGTCGCTAATGGATCCACATCAACATGCTCGGCGTCCGGTCGTTGATAGTAGCGAGCTGATGCCCGCTGTGTGCGCAACATTTGCTCTGCATCGCCACGCACATAGCTACCAGCGAGGGCTCCGCTAAAGAGCCACATACGGTCAGTCGATTCGTGGGCAAAATCGATTCCACTGGAGTACGCGGAAGAATGAAGTCTGTCTGCCAGTGTTGTCCCCGAAAGGTCACGATTGAGTGCTGTTCCTATCACTCCGAACCGAGTAGCCCCTCCCTCGACCTGGCGTCGTAATCTCATAATGAAATTATTGGCCGCTGGCTCTACCAGGATGTCGTGAGCTTCCCCATCGGTAGTGGTATAAGAACCCGTTTCCTTTCCAGTAACTGCCTCTAAAATCCCCAGCGACCAACCATCGCCCACTTGGCCCGTAACTTTTGCCGCGCCGAGGATGGTTGTGGCATTCGGGACCTGGGAAAAGACCGCATCTGAGGGAACACGACCTCTTGGTGAGCGACCAATCCTTCGGGAGTAGGCTAGCTGCGGAGGCCGACCGACACTTCCCATCGGTCCACCTTCACTGAAGTTGAATATGCCCGCTCCTTCGACAAAGAAAGCGCGGCGCTCAGAGAAACGTGTCTCGAAAGCTGTAAGGTTGATCACAGCCGGATCTAGCTCCACCTGCCCGAAGTCTGGATTGACTGTCGCGTCCAAGGTCAGATTGGACGCAAGTCGATACTTGAGATCCAGACCAGTCCCTCCAAAGTGATCTGCTCCACTTCGGTAAGGGTTATTGAAACTCACACCAAGGGGTTGCTTGCTCTGAAGGTACTCGCCGCGAGCAACGACATACGGGAGCAGTTCCAATCGCTGGCCAGGCTCTATCCCTGCGATTCCATGCAAGTGACCAAATCGAGAAACTCCGGAGCGCTCTAGGTTCGGAGTAAAGGGGTAGGTGGCGTTCTCTTGGTTCCGATGAATGTTCCGTTCGATCTGGATTCCCCAAACCTGTTGGTCTTCTGGGCTAAACCGGAGTTGACTGAAGGGGATGCGCATTTCTACAACCCACCCCGAATCAGACACAGAAGTCGCCACGTCCCAGACTGGATCCCACGATGTATCACCTCGACCGGCTCCATTACTTCTTACCGTTGCATCACCTTTCACTCCGG
>Ga0315336_1000417_pt1 | contig 123853 bp, 115 predicted proteins | sample ASW5metaG_FD_204512 | JGI IMG/M metagenome (GOLD analysis project Ga0315336, IMG submission 204512) | Ammonia-oxidizing marine archaeal communities from Monterey Bay, California, United States - ASW #5 | ecosystem: Environmental > Aquatic > Marine > Intertidal zone | place: USA: California... | reverse complement strand
TGATATCGGCCGACAGGATTTGAAACAGCGGACGTGCGACGTTTTGCAGGACACGGATGCTTGACACATGCTGACCGGAGCCGCGACCGTTTTGCAGTATCAAGTTATTCGGCGTGAAGAACCCTGCTAAAATGTGGGGACTACCTAACGCCGAATCGACATAGACGCTAAAGCTAATGCCGTAATCGCGGCCAACTTCCTGCAGGAGTTGCCGGAGCTTGCGTTGGCTGTCGGCGGTCAGGCCTTTGGCCTGGGGGCCGCCGATGTTGCCGGCGCCGGCGCTTGGGTTGAGTTTGTAGGGGGTCGTGGTGCCCTCGACTACCGCAAAGCGGTTGCCCTGGGCCAAGCGCTGCAGCATGGCGTCGTGGGCCGGCAGGGCCCGCTTGGGGTCGGGGTCGTTATTGTCGAGGCGGAATTGCGCCAGCGCCACCGCGGTTTGCGTGTCGAAGCGGCCGCTGACGCGGCCCGGCAGATAGGCCTGCCCGCGCCGATTGCGCTTCAGGCCGAGCAACGCTTGGATCAGTGCCACGTCCGCCGGCCGGTTCTGGCCGCGCGGGCCGACGCTGCCGGAGAGCGACAGCGGCGCGGAGGTGATCAGTCTTGGTTTTGGCATGGCGCGTATCCTTTCGTTGTCGCCGGGCGGAGGGCGGCATGGCTTCGCGTTCTGATTGCGGGCGTTAAGTATTGGTTAATAGTGTTAACGTCCGGTGCGTCTTCGCCCGGGGTGCTGGAAAAAAAGTCGCGCGGCGGCGATACTGGGTGCTGGATTCGACAGGCGGAGGTTTCGAGACATGAGTATGGGCCATCAAGAGGCGCGGACAGACCTGGCGGCGGCGCTGCGCTGGGCGTGCCGCTACGGCTTGCATGAAGGGGTCGACAATCATTTTTCCATGGCCATGCCCGATGACGACGGCGTGGTGCGCGGTACGCGGTTTTTGATCAATCCCCATGGCTGGCATTGGTCGGAGGTCACCGCCTCTTCCCTGATGCTGTGCAACGAGGCGGGCGACGTGCTGGAGGGCGAAAACGTGGTCGAGGAGACGGCGTTCTTCATCCACAGCCGGATCCACGCCGCGGTGCCCAACGCCATCGCCGTGCTGCATACCCACATGCCGCACACCACGGCGCTGACCCTGCTGGAGGACGGCCGGCTGGAGATGTGCGAACAGAACGCCTTGATGTTCGACGAGCGCATCGCCTATGACGACGACTATACCGGCCTCGCCCTGGATGCCGACGAAGGCGACCGGTTGGCCGTCAAGCTCGGCAACAAGAGCGTGCTGATGATGGCGAGCCATGGCGTCACGGTGACCGGCGCCAGCATGGCCGATGCCTTCAACGATCTGTTCTATCTGGAACGCGCTGCCAAGTTCCAGATCCTGGCCCGCTCGACCGGCGGCCGGCTGCGGCAGATCTCCGACGCGGTCCGGCAACGGACCCGCCAGCAACTCGCCACCGAACGGCCGAAAGTCGCCGAGCGCCACTTCGCCGCGCTAAAGCGCATGCTCGACACCGAAGAGCCTGAGTATCGTCATTGACCGCCGAAGGAGCACTGGAATGGATTCAGAACCATTGACCTACGGGGCGGCTTCCGTGGGCATGCGCGGCGACCTTATCGCCGCCCATAATCGCGCCTGGCAGCGCCTCGCCCGGCCCGGCAATTGGTGGCGCGGCGGCGAGCGCCTCGCGATCGCTCGGGAAGTTCGCAATGCGCCGGGCTGCTCGCTCTGTGCCGAACGCAAGGCGGCGCTGTCACCGGCCATGGTGAGCGGCGACCATGACAGCGTCGCCAAGCTGCCAGCGCCGGCGATCGAGGCGGTCCACCGCATCGTCACCGATGCGCCGCGGCTGACCGAACGCTGGTATCGCGGCCTATTGGAAAACGGCCTCAGCGACGGCCACTATGTCGAGCTGGTCGCCGTAATCGCGACCGTGATCACCATCGACAGCTTCACCGATGCCCTCGGCTTGCCGCGTCACTGCCTGCCCAAGGCCGTGGCGGGCAAACCCTTCGGCAACAGGCCGGCCGGCGCCAAAGGCGGCCTCGCCTGGGTGCCGACAGTAGCGCCCGAGGACGTGACCGCAGCCGAGGCCGGACTCTATGACGGGCTCGCCGGCGTCAACATCCATCGCGCCCTCAGCCTGGTACCGAACGAGGTCAAGGGCTTCTTCGATTTGGACAGCGTGCATTACTTGCCGGATGCCAAACTCCGCGATTTCGGCGCTGGCCTGCGGGCCATCGACAACGCCCAGATCGAGCTCTTGGCGGCGCGGGTCTCGGCGATCAATCAGTGCGTTTATTGAACCACCTCCCATGTGGCCTTGCTCCGTGCGAGCGGCGAACATTCCGGAGAAGACCTCGACCTGAACGCCATCAACGGCGCCCTCGACCAGGCGAGCGGTATCGCCTATGACACCATCCTGATCGATTTCGCCGAAGCCTTCGCCCTGCGCGATCAGGCACGGCTCGCCGCCGCCCGCCGGACCCTCGGCGACACCCTTGGGCCCGCCGCCCTAGTCGACGCCGCCGGCGTCGTCGCGGTGTTCGACGCCGTGGTCAAAATCGCCGACGCCACCGGCATCCCGTTGGAAGACGCCAAGGCGGCCGCCACGGACGACGTCCGCGGCGACCTCGGCATCGATTCCTTTCGCGACCGTGTGGCGGATTAGGTCGGCCTCTGGCCGCCCTCCTCCGGCGGACCATAGGCCAACGACCTCACGCGCGTCGGCCCGTCCACACTGCCGCCATCGTCGGTATGAAGGCACCGACCATTGCCAAGACGATGGCGCTAACGATGACCCAATCTGCCGGTTCGTTGAACACGATTGCGGCGAGCAGCACGCCGATCGGCCCGGACAAGGGCGCGAACAGGCTGACATGGCCGACAGACATGTACTGCAGGGCGAAATTGTAGAGAAAGAACGGTCCGGCGGTGCAGAGCACCAGGTACCAGAGCAAGCCATAGTGGAAGCCGTCGATGTCTTGATAGGCCTCGGCAGGTGCTGTAACCGAAAACAGGAAGATCAGTGCCAAAACCGACGCCGACAGCAATTGGTAGGCCGTGGTCACGATCGGCGCGCGGTGGGTCGTCGCCATGCGCCGCGCCAGCATCTGATTGGCGCAAGCGCACAAGACGCCAACGACCAAATAGAAGTCGCCCAACAAATTGCCGGTGCCGGCCTGGTGCTTGGCGTAAAACAACAGCGCGGTGCCGCCGATCGCCAGTACGGCGCCGACCACGATGACCGGTTTGATTGGCTCCTTTAAGAACAGCCGCGCCAGGATCGGCTGGGTAAGCGGCATGATGCCCCAGACGACAGCGGCATTGACGGCACTGGTGTAATAGAGGCCGAGCACGATGAAGAAGGTGACCAGGCCCGGCTCGAGGATGCCCATGATAATCGGCACGGGCGAGCTGAGGCGGAATTTCTGGCGTAGGAGCAGGCCGCCGGTCCAAAGCACCACGGCGCCGCCCAAGATACGGAAGGCCACGATCTCCGGCACCGATACGGTGTCCAATACAAGCTTTCCGGCGGTTGTCGACGACCCCCAGAGCAAAATGGCGCCGACCATTGCAAGGCTCGGCAAGACAGAACCCAATCGCCGCTCCCTTAGTTAAAAAGCTATAAAATCAAGAAACTAACGGACATCTTCGTCCCATATCGAGCGCAGCTTGGCGATTGCCTCGCCGGGCAGCGGCCCCAAGGCATGGCCGGCCAAAGCCTCGTCGAAATGGGCCATTTCGGCAAGTCCGATGACGATGCAGGAAACGTCCGGATTGGCCAGGCCGAAGCGAAGCGCTGCTTGCGCCGGCGTGCCGTGGTCCTCGCCGAGTGCCGCCCAAACCCGCGCCGCCCGCGCTTCCTCCGCCGCCACGTCGGCGTCGACGGTGATCGGGATTTCGCGACCATGGCGAACCGTGGTCGCCAGCACGCCGGCGGCAAAAATGCGGATGTTCATGACCCCCATGCCGGATTTCGCGGCAGCACCGATCAGGCCGCCGAAATCGGTGCTGGTCCAGCCCGCGGGGACGGCATAGCCGGCGCTCGGGTTGATCAGGTTGTAATAGATCTGCGCCGTCGCAAACCGGCCCATATCGACGATTGTACGGATATCCTTCGGTTGGCCGACCGCGGTGAAACCCGCATGGTCGAACACGTCAAATGTGTCACGCAACCAATCAAAGCCGTCGGCAACGCCGCCCGAGCTGAGCACCGCATCCAAGTCCAACCCGCCCGCGCCGATCGGGTTGTGCAGTTGAAACAGATCGACCCGGTCGACGCCGAGCCGGGTCAGGCTGCCGACCAAAGACCGTTCAAGGGCGCCGCGGACATCAACGAGATCGCCCGGATCGAGGCGCACCTTGGTGGAGATATGGGGGCGTCCCTCTTTCGGTCTATGGTTAAGCAACTCGCCGATCGATTCCTCCGACCGGCCGTTGCCGTAGGATGGCGCGGTATCGATCCAGTTGATGCCGGCCGCCAGCGCCCGGTCGTAGAGCGCCAGCCGGTTTTCGAGATCCTCCTGCAACAGGATACCACCAACGAAACCGCCGCCGATCACAAGTTCGGAAATGTCGAGGCCGGTTCGCCCCAGAGGTCGCCGGTTCATTGTTTGCCCCTTTGGCTGGATTGGAGTGATCGAGCTTGACCGGCGCAAGGACTGAGGTCAATCCGCCTTAGGCGGTGGCGGTATGTCGCCGTCACGAAACCGGACCAAAACGTTCTCCACCAACCGGGAAATCGAGTTGTCGTAGCGGTTGTGATTGAGGCTGCCGCAGAACAGGATCGAGCCGACCGAGAACACTGCCCCGCCGTTCGGCGTCTCGAAAAAGGTGATGTCGGAGCGGATCAGCGCGTCCTTGGAACCACGCACCGTGGTCTCGGTGTGATTGAGGATATCTTCCGGCACCACGACATGACTTGGGCTGTGGTTTTCCGACGACGCAACCACCACGGCGTGGCCGGGCGAGCCCTGGGCTTCGTCGTAACGGTCGAGCTCGAAGCCCGCGGCACCGCCGCCACCCAAGCCGAAATCGCCGAGGATGTCGCCGTCGATACCGTCGAACATCCAGGCGACCCGGGGATCGGCAGCCGCCGCCGTCTTGCGGTAATACGACCCTTCGAAATCGCCCTGGGATGAAAAGCCGATACCGACCAGCGCCTGTGGCGGCCGGCCATTGCGGCGCCAGAGCCCGCCGTACTGGCCGTCGAAGCCGTGGTAGTATTGGCCGGGCTCCTCAGCCCAGGCCCGAATACCGCCTTCGGCGCGGCGCACTTCCAAGACACCGGGACAGTCGGCGTGGCGGGCCACCCGCCAGTAGAAGCCGTTGCCACCGAGATACAGGAACCGGCCACCGCCGTCCCGATATGCGAGCAAGGCATCGAGCGTACCGGCGGTATGGTATTCCGGATGCGACGGCGTCATGACCACCCGATAGGGCGCTAGCAACGCCGCGCCATGGGCCTCGAGATCCTCATCAGTGATGATATCGAAGGCATGGCCGCGCGCTTCCAGCCAATCCAGCAATTGCAGGTCCGCCGGCAAATGGCGCAGGCCCGAGCCGACCGCGTCGGGCATAGCCTGATAGCCGGGCCGCATGGTCATGATCGGCCTGAGCCGGGAAGCATGGGCGATGCCGCTGCCGTCGCGATGGTAATTATAGGTGCTCAAACCATAGTCGCGAACGTCGTTGGGCTGCCACGGCCGGACCGGCCAGTCGGCAATGCGTGCTTGGTTGTCCGCGCCATCCGGACCGCGGGCGATGTTGCTGTAGATGATATAGGTATAGGTCGGCATCAGCACGGCGATCGGCGCTGTCGCCTGGCCCGGCCGCGGCACCACGAAGAACGGGATGTGATCGTAGGCGCCCTCGCCCGCCCTAATCTTCGCGGCGTAGACACCGGTTTTCAGGTCCGCCGGGACCTGATAGCTGAAATCGGTTTGCCAGCCGCAATCATAGAGATCGTCGCCGTGGAAATGGATGGCGGCATAATCCTCCGGCGCGTGGCGCCAGCATTGCTCCCGGCCACTCCATCGCGCGCCTTTGACGGCGCGCTTGGGCAGATTGACCAAACTGCCGTGCAGCCCGTTCGGGCCAATATCCGTGATCACGGTCGTTTGCATGCCGATCGCAAAATCCCAGGCGGCGACCAGCCCACTTTGATGCTGGCCGGCAAAGGCGGCGTCGCGCGCCTCATCGGTCAAGGCGCGGTCGTAAAGCACCGGCGCTTCGATACGTCCGTCATAATGGTTGCCGACGGCGTCGGTTTCGTTTCGCGCGGCGATCAGCAAAGGCTGGCCCGTGACCCGTGTCAGGGCGGTATTCTCCCGGTCGGCAATGCCCGCGTCGGCGACCGCGAACGCCGGCTCAAGCGGCGATTGCCCGACACGGAGCCGACCGCTCGCCGGATCGAAAGAGGCCCAGACCCGATACCAGGCCCGCCGCCTGAACGGCCGGCCGGTCTCCACCATTGCCGCCGGCGCCCCGAACAGGTCGACGCCGGCGCCTTGGGGTCCGACGGTGAGCGCGAATCCGGCCGCCGCCGCCGCACCGCCCAGGCTTATGACCGTCTGGCGCTGCTTGTGAGCCATCGTCGGGTAGATCGTCGCCATCACGGTGAAGCCGGCCAGACCGTCGAGGGCCGCGTGTTGCGCGATCCGGCCGTAAGAGCCGATCGGCACCGGCTGCGTCCGTCCTTGGTGGCGGCCGGCGAACGGCGCCGGGATCGCCTCTTCCACCAATCCCGGGCCCGCCGGATTCGGGTCGCCGCTGATCAGCCGCACCAGTTCGGCGTCGTAGGCGCCGGCGTCGACGCTCGATATCTTGAAATCGATCGTCTCGCCCGGATGAACCGAGAAACGGTCGGCATAGCCGGTCAGGGGTAGAATCATTGCAATGCCTCAGCGGATCGTCTGTCCCATGTCACCATGGCGCCCGGATTTAGGCCGGTCAATCCATGGTGCGCCGAGCGGGTCATGTTATAACGGACATAGCACAACCGAGGGGATACCCATGACCATAGCGCCGCCCAACCCGCCGGCCAACGCTGAAGCGTTGATCGACCGCGCCCGCGCGCTCATCCCCCGGCTTCGGGATCGCGCTACCGATTGTGAAGCACGGCGGGAAATGTTGCCCGAGACCTTGGCCGACCTGTTGGAGGCCGGCCTGTTTCGCATCCTGCAGCCGCGCCGCTTCGGCGGCTATGAAATGCCGATCGGCGTGCTGTTGGCAGTGGCAATGGAAATTTCGCGGGGCTGCGGCTCCTCGGGCTGGGTCTATTCCTTGACGGCCGGACACAGCTGGTGGGCGGCGATGTACCCGGAGGCGGGCCAGGCCGAGCTCTATGGCGCGGGCGGCGACGTCCGCTTCCCCTTGATTGTCGCCCCGCAGGGACGCGCGGTACCCGTCGATGGCGGCTTTCGCATAACCGGCCAATGGGGCTACGCCTCCGGGCTCTCGGTCAGCAATTGGCTCGGCGTCAACACCGTGGTGCCGGCGAAGCAAAAAGGCCAGCCGCCAGCCGACCTGCGGGTTTGCGTGATCCCGGCCGATGAATGCGTCGTCAACGACAATTGGCACGTCATGGGGCTGCGCGGCACCGGTTCCGTGCAGGTCATAATCGACGACCTGTTCGTGCCGGAACACCGGGCGTTGTCGTTGGCGGCGCTGGATACGGGACCGCCGCCCGGCGCCCATTTGCACGACAACCCGCTGTTCCACGCCCCGGCCGGGCCGATCTTCTACGGCGAGATCGCCGCCGTCGCCGTCGGCATCGCGCGCGGTGCGCTCGACGCCTTCACCGAGCGCGCGCGCAACAAGCCGATCCCGTTCCAGCCGGGCGTGACGCTTTACGAAACCGCGGCCGCGCAACGCCGCCTCGCCCAAGCCACGGCCAAGGTCGACAACGCGGAAGCCGCCGTGCTCGGCGCCGCCGAGACATACACCGGGCTGATCAACAGCGAAATCAGCGCGGGCCGGAGCATCCCACTCGCCGACCGGACAAAGCTGCAAGTCGCCATGATCGAGGCGGTCGGCATCGCCACCCAAGCCGTCGACATTCTGTTCACCGCCGGCGGCACCAGTGCCATGAACGACGGCGAGCCACTGCAGCGGGCGTTTCGCGATATCAACGCGATCCGCACCCATTACCTGTTCGACATGGATCGCGTGAGCGAAAACTTCGGCCGCATGCTGTTCGACCTGGAACCGCTCAGCCGAACACCGGGCATTTAGGGTCGTCAGGAGAATAGCCATGACAAGCGTACGCATCGATACCCGGTCCGGCTGGCTCAACGGCCGTCAACCGGCGATGATTCAGGCGGCACAGCAAGCTTTGAGCGAAGCCTTTCGGGTTCTTGATATCGCCTCTGACGTTATCCTGCAGGAACACGATGCCACCCGCTTCGCGGCGCCACCAGAAGCCTCGGCGCGTTTCACCCGGGTCGAGGTCCAGACCCTGCCCGTCGCCCATGCCGGCATCAAACACCGGCTCTATCGGGCCCTGGTCGCGGGGTTCGGCGAACTCGGCGTCGATGGCACGGAGATCAAGATCGTTATCATCGAAGTGGCGCACGAGAACTGGGGCATCGATGGTGGCCGGCCGGCTTCGGACGTGCTGACCATCGAGCCGCCGAACCTCGGGCCATAACAGGAGACCAGCCATGACCGACCATGCCGGCGGCAAAGTGCTGACCGAAACCGACGGACCGGTGACCATCGTCACCATCAACCGGCCAAAGGCGCGCAACGCCTGCGACATGGAGACGGTGCAGACCCTGCATGACGTGTTCGAAGCGTTCGAAAACGACGAGACCGCTCTGGTCGCCATCCTGACCGGCCAAGGCGACGCGTTCTGCGCTGGTGCCGATTTGGCCGAGCTGTCGAGCGGCGCTTCGACCGGCTTCTGTTGGGCCGGCGACGACCGTGGCGTCACCAAACGGCGCTTGGCCAAGCCGGTGATCGCCGCGGTCGAAGGTCACGCCGTCGCCGCCGGGCTGGCGCTCGCGGTCTGGTGCGACATGCGCGTCGCCAGCGAGAGCGCCGTCTTCGGCGTATTCTGCCGGCGCTTCGGCGGGCCGATGCCCAACGGCTGCACCGTGCGTTTGCCGCGCATCATCGGCGAGAGCCGCGCCCTCGACATGCTGATGACCGGCCGCCCGGTCGCGGCCGCGGAGGCTCTCGCCTTCGGTCTCGCCGATCGCGTGGTGCCGACCGGCGAGGCGTTGTCGGCGGCCCGCATCCTGGCGCAGGAACTTGCCGGCTTCCCGCAGCTTGCCATGCGCTCCGACCGCGCCTCCGTAATCAGCCAATGGGACTACACCGAAGCCGAGGCCATCCGCCGCGAAATCGCCGGCAGCATGCCGGCGCTGCAGCAGGATCTGCAGGGCGGCGCCGGCCGCTTCGTCGACGGCGTCGGCCGACACGGCAAGTTCTAACCAAGGACTTAACCCTGGTTCGACGAGCTGCCGCCGGTTTGACAGCAGAATGCTATCAAACTCAGAGCCGGACGATATTTCACATTCGTCGTTTCGCCTCTTACCTCTGAAGTGTCGGAGACCGGCAGATCGAGGCGATCACGCGTCCCATGCTGCCGGCGGGAATATTGAACATTGGAGGTTGAAACGATGACAGCACCAAAATGCGTTGCCGCGATCGCCATATTGCTGACGGCCACCGCCTGCACCACCACCGGCGGCCCAAAACAGATCGGCGGGACGCTGATCGGCGGTACTGCCGGCGCCTTGGCCGGCTCCCAGATAGGCTCCGGCCGCGGCCAGCTCGCCGCCGTTGCCATCGGCACCCTTGCCGGCGCCTTCCTCGGCAACGAGGCCGGCAAGTCGCTGGATCGCGCGGACCGGCTATTCATGCAGCGCTCCGTTCATCAATCGCTGCAGGCGAGCCGAACCGGCACGAGCGCGACCTGGACCAACCCGGATACCGGCAATTCCGGAACCGTGACCCCGACCCGCACCGTACAGACGGCATCGGGCCGGTTCTGCCGCGAGTTCCAGCAGACCGTGACTATCGGCGGCAAGACGGAGTCCGCCTACGGCACCTCGTGCCGGCAGCCGGACGGCTCTTGGCGGATCCGCTGACGGGTCAAATCGCTGCTTGCTTGGCGTTAAGCGACGCTTCGGCGCAATCGTAGTTCCGGACAATGTCCACGAACGTCTTGACCGCCGGCGAGAATTGACGCCCGGCGATGGTGGCCAAACCGACTTCCCGGGTCACTTCGGGGTCGGTTACCAGCCGGGTAGGTAGACGCGGATACAACGGCAGGTACTCCGGTATGATGGCGCAGCCCATGCCGGCCAACACCATGCTTTGGATCCAATCCTCGCGTTCGCTTCTGTAGCGCGTGTTCAAGGTGACGCCGCATTCGGCAAGCAAGTTGTTGACATAGTCCGCGTACTCGCAGTTGAGCCTGGCCAAATAGGATTCCTGATCGAGATCGCGGATGCGGATATCGTTTTGATTTTCGAACCGATGGCCCGGCGTAAACGCCACGACGTAGCGCTCTTTGTAGAGCGGGCGGAAATCGAAGCGTTCTGGCAGCGGGTCGGGCGAGGCCAGGATGGCAATATCGATTTCGCCTTGCGACAGGCGTTCGATCAGTTCCTCAAGCGGCGCCTCGTGCAAAGACAACTCGAGCCCGGAAATTTTCTCATGCAGGCTGGCGAGCAGACCGGTCAGCCGGTCAGGGCCGACGGTGCACATGACACCGAGGCTGAGTTGCGCCGTTTCCATCCCTCGGAAACTCTTGGCTTCGGTGTGAACGGACTCGCTCGCGCCGTAGACGGTCTCCAAATGCGGCCGCACGAGTTTGCCGAGATTGGTCAACTGGAACAGGTTGCGTTCGCGGCGGAACAGCTGCCCGCCGAGTTCGTGTTCCAGTTTGCCGATCGCGCGGCTCAGCGACGGCTGGGCAACATCGCAGCTCTTCGCGGCACGGGTGAAATTCAGGGTCTCGCATACGGCGAGAAAGTATCGCACCTGATGCATCTCCATCCCCAACGGTCTCCTTTATAGCTTCTCGCTGTTGAACGCGTACGCTCTCGGCATTTCACATATGGGGCGCGCGTGCATATCTGCTACTTCAACACTTCTTGAAGAGAGCGCGAGCGTGGTAGGGCGTACAATCCCCGGGCCGTTCGACACGAGGGAATGCGACATACGTGACCCAAAATACGCTCACGACCAAAAGCCGAAACGACGCGCCGTGTCTGGTCGTTTTTTGCAAGCGCCCGGCGCTGTTTCATGGGAAACAACGGCTGGCTGAGACGATCGGCGCCGACAAGGCTTTATCCTTTGCGCGCTCTTTTCTCGATTGCGCGCTGGAGGATGCTCAGGCCTGGCCTGGTACGGTGGTTCTGTCGCCGGCTTCCTCGGCCGACAGCGCATGGGCCAAAACCCTTTTGGACCGCGACTGTACAATCGTCGCTCAACCCCTGGGTGGGCTCGGCCATCGGTTGTGGATTGTCGACCGGACATTGCGGCGAGCCGGTCATCACGAGATCTTATACATCGGCACGGATGCGCCCGCCTTGACACCGTCACATTATCGCGAGGCTGCCGCCGCACTCGTGACATCCGACGTTGTCCTCCGTCCGGCCGCCGACGGCGGCGTCACCATGATGGGCGCCCGCACCCCTTGGCCTGATTTTCGCGCGTTGCCATGGGGGACAAGCGACCTGGGCCAGGCGCTTGCCGGGCTTTGCCGGCGCCAGGGCCTTAGCATACAAAGCCTTGTCACCAGCTACGACGTCGATATCGAAGCCGACCTCGATCGTTTGGTGGTGGACTTGTCCAACGACCGCCGCCCGGCCAGACAACGTCTCTACCGCCAACTCGATGCCCACGTGAACCAAGGAGCGGACGCCCTTGCTTGACCCCATAACGACACCGCGATCGGAAAGCTGGTTCGAGACCCCGGACGGCAGCGCGCGGGGCTATATTGATGCCCATGGCCTGCGCGAACTTTGGTTTCATTGCGGCACCGCCTGCAATCTGTCCTGCGCCTTCTGCCTCGAAGGCTCGAAGCCCGGCGACCGCCGCCTGGAATTGATCAAACTGCGGGACGTCGAGCCCTATATCGAGGACGCCTTGACGCTGGGTGTGGAGCAGTTTTCATTTACCGGCGGCGAGCCGTTCGTTGCAAAAGACATCGTCAAGATCCTTGGTTTGGCGGCCCGGCATCGGCCTTGCCTGGTCTTGACCAACGGGACCAAACCGCTACGGCGGCGAATTCATGAGCTGGCACCATTACAAAACAGCGCGAACGCTATTTCCTTTCGCGTCAGCTTCGATCACCCGGACGAAAAGCAACACGATCTGTTCCGCGGCGCCGGGGCCTTCGCAGAGGCGCTTGACGGATTGAAACAGCTCCACGGCATGGGCTTCACCGTCTCCATTGCCCGGCAGATGCGCCCCGATGAAGATACCGAGGCCATCACCCGCACCTTCACCGATCTATTCCGCCAAAACGGCTTGCCCGAAGATCTCGCCATCGTGGCGTTTCCGGATTTTGCCGCCCCGGGCTCAGCGCCAAATGTTCCCGCGATCACAACGGGCTGCATGACCCAATTTCACACCGCGGAAAGCCGGCGGCAGTTCATGTGCGCGTTCAGCCGAATGGTCGTGAAGCAAGGCGATCGAATGCGGGTCTATGCCTGCACGTTGGTCGATGACGACCGGGAGTATGATCTCGGTTCGTCCTTAGCGAAAAGCATGTGCCAACGGATCAGCATGAAACATCATCGTTGCTACAGCTGTTTCAGCTATGGCGCTTCTTGCAGCGAACTTTGAACAGTTCTCGCGGGCCAAACCGGAGCGTCCATCGCCATGATCTCTGTCATCATCCCAACCCTGAACGAGAGCGGCGCCTTGCCTCGGCTGCTGGGGGCGTTGCACCGTCAGGGCGGCGTCGCGTGTGAGGTCATCGTCGCCGACGGCGGCAGCCACGACGACACCGTCCGAATTGCCCAACAATGGGATTGCAAAGTGGTTCGGGCCGCGCCGGGCCGCGGACAGCAATTGTCTGCCGGATCGGCCGTTGCCACGGGCGATATTCTGTTGTTTCTGCACGCCGACAGTGTCTTTCCCGAATCCGGCCTGCAGGCGATCAACAGGCACCTGCAGCGTGACCGCGGCTTGATCGGCGGCAACTTCCGCCTGACCTTCGACGGCAACGACGACTTCAGCGACTGGCTGAATGGCTTCTATGCAACGATCCGCGCGCGAGGAATTTATTACGGAGATTCAGGCATCTTCATCAGATCCGAGACCTTCACAAAGATCGGCGGGATCAAACCCATAGCCTTGATGGAGGACTATTGCCTGGTGCGGCGCATGGAGAAGGTTGGCCGAACCTGTTGCATCGACGAGCCTGGGCTCGTCACATCGTCGCGGCGATTTCTGGGCCGGCGAAAATACGCCATCATCTTCGGCTGGCTCCGCATTCACGCGTTGTTTTACTTAAGGATCAATCCCGACCGGTTAGCCCGGATCTACAATTCGACCCGGCAATAGGCCGGCCGTCACGACGACGGCGCTTCACTTGCCCCGTTCAATTTCCAATCGTAATCGTGGGAACCGATACGTTTGATCCCGGTGAGGCTCTCGGTGAGGTCTTGGTCGGCATACTGCCTCAGATGCGCTATTACGCCGGCGTCATTGTCGCCAAAATCTTCCTGAAACCACACATAGATGGACGAAACGGCAAGGTCCCCGCCGGCAACGCGGGCGCCGCGCGGATGATTGACATAGGCGCGGGCCGCGGCCTCCAGCAGGCTTTCGACATTTGCCGCCGTAAAGGCCACGGGCTGCAGGTTGGGGCACCCGACCGAGGCGCAATTGACCGCGTAATGGAGACGCGGGTCGCGCCAGATCGGGCGCAGAATTCGATGCTCGATATCGTTGAGGGAGATCGCCACGCTTTCGACTTGGATAATCGGTTTGTCCCAAGGGCCGTCGGTGAACAGACCCGGGGAAATGTCGATGTCGCGAATGCTGTCCACCGGATCATTGTCAAGGATGAGTTGGACGGTGAGCGCGTTGTATAGGTTGATCCAGTAGGCCAACTGTTCCGCCCTGGCATAGTGGCTGATCGGCGTTGCCGCCAGGCGCGCGAGATAGCCGTCCAGAGCTTTCCTGTCGTTGCCGGTTACCCGCGCGTAGGCGACCCGGTTCACCGCGTCGTCGGATTGGTTGACATAGGCCGTCAGGAATCCGTCCCAAACGCTGTGGTCGATCGCCGTGTTCGCGGCCGGATCTTGCGCCGTCCAACGCTCCCACAATTCTGCTTTCGGTGCGAACAGGGCTTCGATGGAAACGAAGCCGGTGAGCAATACGGCCAGCGCCGCAACCGCCATTGAACGGCCGGCACGTGCCAAGGACGATATCGCGGCTTGAACGGACATGGTTCCAATTGTACGTGCTGGGGCCGGCATCGGTTCGCACCTTTCTTCAAGAATTCTTGAACAGAGAGATGGAGAGCCGAGGTCGGTTTTTGAAATGCCGATCGGGCACTATTTCGACAGCAGGAAGCTATGGCGTATCCGCCGGGCACGATATCCTAAGGCTGTTCGAATCCGACCGGTTCGGTTCTGGAGACGCTTCATGGCCCTAAGACTGATTTCCAAAACCTATTGGCGCGGCACACAGATACGGTTTCGCGAGCCCGTCGATGACGTCATCGGCCAACCGGTCGGTCTGAGCACCGCCGACAGCGCCCGCATTCGCGGTGTCTATTGGACGCCTAAGAGCAATCCCAATCCTCGGGTGGCGATCATTGCCGCCCATCCCCGGGTCGATTTCACGGAGCATCATGCCTTCCCCGCCTTACTGAAGGCGGGCTACGGCTGCATGGGCGCGAACACGCGGAGCCTCAATAACGATGCGGATTGCCTGCATGAAAAGTTGGTCGTCGATATCGCCGCATACATGGCTTGGCTGAAGGACCATGGCGCCGAGAAGATCGTGCTATTGGGCAACTCCGGCGGCGGGTCGCTGTTTTCCTTCTATCAGTCAGAAGCGAAAAAGCAGCCGGCTGAACGCACGCGCCTGAGTCCTGGCGGGCGCCGTACGTTCCTTGAGAAAACCGAACTGATACCCGGCGACGCGCTGATCTTCATGGCCGCCCACACCGGCCAAGGCCAGATTATCAACGAGGTCATCGATCCCGCCGTAATCGATGAAATGGATCCGCTTATGTCCGATCCCGACCTTGACATGTACGATCGGCGGAACGGCTTCAAGCAAGCGCCTGATTGGAGCATGTACGCGCCAGACTTTGTCGCCCGCTACCGACAGGCGCAGTTGGATCGCGTGCGGCGCATTGACGCCACAGCCCGCGACATGATCGCCCAGGCGGCCGCGGCGGCGGACTTACACGGCGCGGCAAGCTTCGGCGACCTACCGGCGGAGACACAACGGCGCGTCCAGCAGAAGGAGGCATTCGAACCGGTGATGGTTGTCTATCGCACCATGGCCAATCTGCATTATGCCGATAACCGTTTGGACCCCTCACCCCGGGGATACGGTTCGCTGATCAGTCCGCGCCCGGATCTGATGAACATGCAACGCATGGGATTTGCTCGCGTGGTTACACCGGACGGATGGCTGTCCACCTGGTCCGGGCTGTCATCGAACGCCAATATCGCGAAGACGGGCCACATGGTGAGTGAACCGGCCGTCGTTATTCAAGCAGGCCGTGATCTCGACGTATATCCCGGAACCCATTCGAAGGTTGTTTTCAACGCTTTGAGTTCAACGGACAAAGACTATTGGGATTTTCCCGAGGCCTTGCACTATTTCGAACCCGAGGACGACAGCAGCGACAACGCCAGTTTGGATGCCCTAATGGCAAAGCTGGTGCCTTGGGTCGCATCCCGCTTCCCGCTGTGACACGCTCGGTATGCTCTGCAGGCCGTCCGTCGGACGTAATTTCTTAGAATTTCCACCTCAGGGGTAAAAGTACATGCAAGACTTCGTGGAATGGGCAAGGGCACGTCCGGATGCCCGCTTCACCAATTGGCTGCGCGCCGATGTGGCCGCGGTATGGGAACAGGCCGTCGACCATCGCTTCGCCCACGAATTGGCGGCGGGAACCATCGATGACGGTGTTTTCCGCCGCTATCTGATCCAGGATTATTCGTTTATCGACGTGTTCTGCACCCTATTGGGCTTCGCCGTCGGCCACGCGCCGAGCCTGCAGGACAGGATACCCCTGGCTCAATTCCTCGGCCTGGTGACCAGTGAGGAAAATACCTACTTCGAGCGCGCGCTCGCAGCACTTGGCGTCGACGACGCGGCAGGCCAGCCACTGCTGCCGGCGACCCACGGCTTTCATGAATTGTTGGGCACGGCTGCGCATTCTGGCAGCTACGAGCAGATCATCACCGTGCTGGTGGCGACCGAATGGCTCTATTTGGATTGGGCGTCGCGGGTGGCGGACACGCGGCCGGAACGCTTCATCCACGCCGAATGGATCGAGCTGCACGCCAATCCCGGCTTTGCCGACTTCGTCGGGTGGCTGCGCGGTCAGTTGGACCGGGACGGCCCGAAACTTGGCGCCGACGGCCAGGCCCGTGTTCTCGAGACATTCCGCCGTGCAATCGACCTGGAAAAGGCGTTCTTCGATGCCGCCTACGACTGAAGCCGGCACCGTGCCGAGGCCGTGAGGCCGTCATTCAACCTTCACGACGAAATCTTGTTTCTGTTTGGTTTTCGGATCGAACTGCGACCGGTTGGTGTGGTTGACATGCATGCCGTAAGTGTGGAGCGAGAGCGTTACCTTGTCGGAGTCGTTTTGCACGGCATGAATGCCGCCCGTCTTCATGCAGATCAGGTCGCCCTCGGCGGCGCTGAATTCGTGCTTCGTCGATAATTCCGCGTAAGTGTCGCGGGCGCGATCATCGAGCCGATCATACCGGGTGTTGCGTTCCGCGCCTTCAACGCCAGCCACAACCGCCCACGTCCCGTGATCATGGGGCGGCGCACCGCATCCCGGCAGCCACGACACCACAAACACCGCGAGCGTATGATCGGGTTCTTCATGGAGCAGATGCACGCCAAATCCCTGCTCGGCATCGGCATCATAGTGTTTTTGTTCGAGCCAACCCTTGTCCAAGGCCAGGCGTTGGGCCAGCGGGCCGACCCGCCCAAGGATCTCGTCTTCGGTCTTGCTTTCGCCCGCAATTTGCCGCAGGTCTTCGACATAGTCGTCAAGACTGTAAGCGGAAGCCGTCATTCTCTTCTCCCTCCTCTAGAGACGCGGATCGGCAAATGCCCATTGCGGCCCGTGCCGATTGGGTATTGTGGCACAAGCGAATATTGCTGTCGCCGGAATTCTTCGGCATTCTACCATGAAGGAACTATCGTTGATGTATCTGGTATTGGACTTAGATCAAAAGGACGATCGCAAATGAGCCACGACAAAGCGCATTCCCGCTGGATGGATCGACAAGTGCCCGAAGGCGAAGAAATATTCTTGGACCATACCGGTCATTTTGTCGGAGACTTGGAAATTGCGGCCCGTTCGCTCCGTCGACTTGGATTCGAACCTTCTTCGGTCAACTTGCAAACAAATGTCGATAAAGATGGCACGGCAAAGCCTTCCGGCACGTCCAACTGCCTCGTTCGGTTCCGGCGCGGCTTCCTGGAGATACTCGCGGCGACACACGACACGCCTATCGCCGATCAGTTACAGGCGGCCAGATCGCGTTATGACGGTCTGCATCTCTTGGCGTTTTCGCACGCCGACTTGAACGCGCAAAGGAGCCGTCTTGTGGATGCGGGCGTTGAAATGCAGGCGATGGTTCACATGCGCCGCTATATGAAGCACGAGACCCTCGAATGCGAGGTTGCGTGGTCCGTTCTGCGAACCTTGCCTGATGTTATGCCGGAAGGTCGGATACAGTACGTCTACCCGCATACGCCGGCGCTATCTTGGCCGCCCGGGTCGATGGAGCATCCAAATGTTGCAGACAGCCTAACCGGCGCCCTTCTGTGCGTTGCCGACCCAAAAGCGGCCCAGGCTCGGTTCGGCGCGCTGCTTGGCCGGAGCACAGATAGCGACAGGATTGCGCTCGATCGCGGGGTGGTTCGTATCTTCGACCTAAACGCCGCCGCAAAGGCCATCCCGAATTTCCGTCATCCAAGCTTGCCTTACATCGCCGCGGTGACCGTCGCTTCCGCCGATTTGACAAAGACCCGAAGCGTATTGGCGGAGAATGGCGTTCCGGTCCACGCCGGACAGAATGGCACCGCTTGGATTGGGCCGGAAGATGCGCTTGGCAGCTATCTTTGCTTCCACGAGTTCGGGTCGACGCCGTTATAGGTATCCCCTTGTCGCTTGATCGGGAAGCATTGCTGGATTTCGGATCATTTTGGATCCATCAACGCGACGCGTACCGTTTTCAGACCAACAAAACTGCACGTCGTTTTGGCCTTGGCTCCGGCGTAACAGACAAATATCTTTTTTCAGATGAACGGCGTCATTAGCGGCGTCTCAAAATAAGCGAGGATTGCGCAATGACAGCCGAGGCAACGAATTCCAAAGACGACGATGCCGTGCCGGCGGTGCTGGCAGAAGCCGAGGAATGGCAGACGATCATGGCCCTGGATGCCGAGACGGCGCTGGACGTGTACCTGGACATCAAATCCCCCCATGCCTACCTGGCGGTACGCCCGACGCTGGAAATCGCCCGGGACTACAGAGTTCGGTTGAATTTCTTGCCCTACACCCTGAGCTACGTCGCAATCGGGGTAACGACAAATGTGGAGCCTGACATGAAGCGCCGACCGGCCAGCCCGGAGGCCGATAGAAAAGCCCGCATGTACTATGCCACCGCTCGGCAATACGCGGCCCTGCAAGGGCTTCCGCTCAGGAGCCCGCATCGGCTCCTCGACTCCGCGGCGGCCAACAAGGCCGTCCTCTTCGCCAAACAGCAAAATCTGGAGGTGCCATTCTTGATGCGGGTTTACCTGCGGGGCTGGAGCAGTGGCTGGCGAAATTACGACGTCGAGTCGCTTGAGCAACTGCGCGGTACCTTGGACGAGGTCGGCTGCCGCACGGACGGATTCGAGACGTTCATGGCGCCGAACGCCGCGGGAGAGCTTGAACTTGAAGGCTGCAAGGCGAAGGCCGAGGCTGCCGGGATCACCGGTGTGCCGCACTATGTCTTCAAAGACGTCGCTTCGGGCCGAGAGCTCGGCCTGTTCGGGCGCGAGCACCTGGCGCTCATTCGGGAAAAGTTTGCAGCGCAGGGATTAGCGCGGACGCCCACCGTGCGACCGGCGTTCTCGCACGCCTGGCGCGGCCCCGCCGCGAATAGACCGACTTTTTAGGATCCGTCTAGTTCGACAACAGCGAGCGCCGGCTGCAGGCTTCGTTGGTGGTCTCCGAACCGCGGACCCGGAAAAACCCTTTCGGACAGGCTAGGCATTGGCCCGGTTTGCCAAACGGTTTGTAATGGAAGGTGCCGTCGGGGCATGGCGTTTTGTGTCGGAAATTTGCTTGGGCCAAGGCTGCCTGGCCCGGCTTGGCGCAAGCGTTGTTGGCAGTTACCGGCGCCAGGCTGCGTTTGTAACTCGCCGGGCAGGACCAGCATTCGCCGTTGTTGCGCGGATCGAAGAAACTGCCTTTCTCGCAGCCGCCGGGGCCAATTCGACTGGCCTTAGCGACCACCGTCTTGCCCGGTCTGGCGCAGGCATTATTGGCGGTCACCGGTGCCAGGCTGCGCTTGTAGCCAGCCGGGCACGACCAGCATTCGCCGCCCTTGCGCGGATCGAAAAACGTGCCCTTCGGACAGCCGCCGGCGCCTTTTAACGTCGCCTTGGCGATCTCTTCAGTCAGGGCCGTCGTACAGGCTTTGGGCGAGGTTACCGCCGTTAAGCTGCGCCGGTACCCGCTTGGGCACGACCAGCATTCGCCACCCTTGCGCGGATCGAAAAACGTGCCCTTGGGGCAGTTGTCCTTGGCCTTGAAGCTTGCCTTGGTCGCCGCCAATTTGCCCGGCTTGGCACAGGCGTTTTTGGCAGTCACCGGCGCCAGGCTGCGCTTGAAGCCGCTTGGGCACGACCAGCACTGGCCGCCGGCCCGCGGATCGAAGAAGCTGCCTTTCGGGCAGCCGCCTTTTTCCACAAATTTGGCGGCGGTATCGACTTTCTTGCCGGGCTTGGCGCATGCATTGCCGGCGGTCACCGCCGCCAGGCTGCGCCGATAGCCGCTCGGGCAGGACCAACATTCGCCACCCTTGCGCGGATCGAAGAACGTACCGCTCGAGCAACCGGACTTGCCTTTGTATTTCGCCTTGGCGGTTTTGCCGAACACGCCCTTGGCGCACGCGTTTTTGGCGGTTACCGCCGCCAGCGACCGTTTGTAGCCGCTCGGGCAGGACCAGCATTCGCCGCCCTTGCGCGGATCGAAGAAGCTGCCTTTCGGGCAGCCGGTCTTGCGATGGTATTTCGCTTTCGAAACGGATTCCTTGGCCGGCTTGGAGCACGCATTCTTGGCCGTCACCGGCGCCAGGGTGCGTTTGTGGCCGCTCGGGCAGGTCCAGCATTCGCCGCCTTTGCGCGGATCGAAGAACGCGCCTTTCTGGCAACCCGCGCTGCGTTGGAGCTTGGCCTTGGCGACGGTTTCTTTCGGCGCCCGGAGACACGCCTCACGCGACGTAACCGGCGCCACGCCGCGTTTGAAGCCGCTTGGGCAGCTCCAACATTCGCCGCCTTTGCGCGGATCATAAAAGCTGCCGGCCGGGCAGCCTTTTTTGCGATGCAGTTTGGCCCGCGTGGCCGTCACCTTAACCGAGCGTGCGCAAGCGTTTTTTGCCGTCACGGGCGCCAAACTGCGCTTGAAGCCACTCGGACAACTCCAGCACTCGCCGCCCTTGCGTGGATCGTAGAAGCTGCCCTTGGCGCAGCCGGACTTGCCCGCCGACGTTGCCCTGGCCGTCGATTCCCGCACCGGTTTGGCACAGGCGTTCTTGGCCGTCACGGGCGCCAAGGTGCGGTTGTGGTCGCTCGGACAGGACCAACACTCGCCGCCCTTGCGCGGATCGTAGAAGCTGCCGGCCGGACAGCCCGGCCGTCTGGTCTGCGTCGCCCGGGCCACGGATTCCCGCGGCGCCTGACGGCAGGCATCGTCTGCGGTCACCGGCGCCAAGGTCCGCTTGAAGTCGCTCGGACAGCTCCAACATTCACCGCCCTTGCGCGGATCGTAAAACGTTCCCTTGCCGCATTTCTGTGCGTCGGAATGAAAATAGGCTTTAGTGAATTCGACATCCGCAGGCGCAACCACTTCGCCATGGTCGGCCGCGGCCGGCGTCGACACCAGGCCGCCGACGGCGATGATGCCAGCGGCCAATACCAAACCAGAATGGAATATTTTCATGCTGCGCTACCTCCGATCCGGCCCTGCCCGACACCTGCCCCGTTGATCATTTTGCCGGACGAATCCGGCCAGGGCAACGTCCAACGGCGCTGCCTTGGACTTGTATGCATACGCTTGAAGGGAAAATGTCGAACGCGACCATCCGTGTGCGTAACCGAAACCCGTCGGCCTATCATTTTCGACAGTATCTGCCTGCGGTCCCAGCGATGATAATCGGTTGATAATTAGGGTGGGCTTGGACGCTGACGAATGGATTTCGGGCAAACAATCCCAAGCAGGGAAAAGAATTCTTCGTTGATATCTTACCGGTGACTGTTCAACGGCCGGCGGACGACGCCGAAGGGCAAGGCCTGTCCAGCCCGGAAAACGATATCATCAGGGCATATTTTTGATCCTGATTGCCGAATTGCATCGGCCAACCGTCTTCCGCCTTATAAACTTTGTTTCGCCGACCTTCTGTGGGAGCCACCGACGCCAACTGCTGGTTGCTCCGGCGCGTACATCGGGTAGAGGGCCGGCCCGGTCGGAGGTCGTAGTTGGCAACATCGCTATTCAATCGTTGGTTCGCGATCGAACTGGTTTTCGTATGTATCTTGGGGGTTGCCGTCGGTCTCGGCTTGACCGACGTCGCGATCACATACCTCATCCGCTGAACCGCTGGGATCGACCGGGCAAGCGCACCGCGCATTCACGGAGAGCGTAACGGCTAGTGCGCCTTGCGATCGCTACGAATCATATCGGCGGCTTTTTCGGCGATCATGATGGTTGGCGAGTTGGTGTTGCCCGACGTGATCGTCGGCATGATCGAAGCGTCGACAACGCGCAGCCCGTCGAGGCCGTGAACCCTGAGGCGTTCGTCAACCACCGCCATCGGATCGGCGCCCATGCGGCAGGTGCCGACCGGATGAAAGATGGTGGTACCGAGGTCGCCGGCGGCGGCCAACAGGTCTTCGTCCGACTGCACCTCGGGGCCGGGCTTGAATTCCACGGGCTCGAATTGGGCCAGCGCTTCGGTCTCTAAACAGATTTCACGGGTTCGCCGGATCGATTGCACGGCAACCCGCTGGTCTCGGACGGCGGACAAATAGTTCGCCTGAATCACCGGGTCGGCTTTCGGATCGGCGGAGCGGATACGTACATGACCGCGGCTTTCCGGCCGGAGATTGCAGACCGAGGCGGTGAACGCCGGGAACGGATGCAGCGAATCGCCGAGTTTCTCCGTCGACAACGGCTGGATGTGATATTGCAGGTCAGGGGTTTCCAAACTTGGGTCGCTTTTCGTGAAACAGCCGAGCTGACTCGGCGACATCAGCAATGGGCCTTTTCGAAACAGAAAATACTGCAAGCCCATTTTGACCCGGCCGAGCCGGGTCCCGGCTTGTTCGTTCAACGTAATGGTGTTCCGGACTCTGTAAACCGTCCGAATCTGCAAATGATCCTGCAGGTTTTCACCGACGCCTTCCAACGCATGTGTGAGCGTGATGCCGTGGGCACCGAGCAACGTGCCCGGACCGACGCCGGACAGCTGCAACAATTTCGGTGAATTGACCGAACCGGCCGACAGAATCAACTCACCCTTCACGCTTGCGCGGGCTGGGCGGCCATCGACCTCGAGTTCTAGCGCCGAGACGCGTTTGTTGTCGAATTCGATCCGTTGCGCCTCGGCGCCGGTCACCACGGTCAGATTGTCGCGTTCCGCAGCCGGTCGCAGGAACGCCTTGGCGGTGCTCCAACGCACGCCCTTGCGTTGATTGACCTGAAAATAGCCGACACCTTCATTGTTGCCACGATTGAAGTCGTCAGTCCCGGGGATACCCGCCTCAACGGCCGCGGCGTGGAAGGCGTCGAGGATCTCCCAGCGCAGCGGAATGTCCTCGACCCGCCATTCGCCATCCGTGCCATGAAAATCGTCGGCACCGCGGACATGCAGTTCGGAACGTTTGAAATAGGGCAGTACGTCGTCCCAACTCCAGCCGGCACTGCCGAGCTGGCGCCATTGATCGTAGTCGCGTGCCTGGCCACGCATGTAGATCATGCCATTGATCGAAGAACAGCCACCCAAGGTCTTGCCGCGGGGATAACTCAAGGCCCGGCCGTTAAGCCCCGGCTCGGCCTCTGTCGCATAACACCAATCGGTGCGCGGGTTGCCCATGGTGTAGAGATAGCCGATCGGGATATGGATCCAGATATAATTGTCCTTGCCGCCGGCCTCCAGCAACAGCACGCGCTGATCGGGATCCGCACTCAAGCGATTGGCGAGGACGCAGCCGGCCGAGCCGGCGCCGACTATCACGTAATCGAATTCACCGAGGTCACGCGCCGTCTCGGCCATCGTCGTCCCTCCCGTGAAACAATCAGCTCTTGGTTACGAGCACGGCGTCCAAGGCGATCGCACCTTGGCCGGCCGGCCGTACCAGAAACGGATTCATGTCTATGGTCTCAATCGCGTCGCCGTGGGCCGCAGCAAAACTCGAAAGCGCCGCCAACGCCGTCGCCAGCGCTTCGAGATCAGCCGGCGGCGCCCCGCGCAAGCCTTCCAGCACCGGGAAGGCTCGGATTTCCCGGATCATGCGATTTGCTTCGTCGCGATCGAACGGCGCCACGCGAAACACCACGTCCTTCAGCGCCTCGACGAATATGCCGCCCAACCCGAACATCACGACGGGGCCAAAGATTGGATCGCGGTGGACGCCGAGAATGGTTTCCACCGCGCCGTCGTTGTCGATCATCGGCGCAATCATGATGCCTTCGATGTCCGCATCGGGCGCCGCTTTTGTCGCCGCCGCCATAATGCCATCGTAAGCGTCACGTACCGCATCATCATCGCTTAGGCCGAGCCGAACGCCGCCGATATCTGTCTTGTGGGTAATCGCCCGAGACACAACCTTGGCAACGACGGGGCCGTCGAATTCGGCAGCCGCGGCGACCGCAGCGTCGGCGCTCTTTGTCAGCCGGTAGGGTACCGTCGGCAAATCGGCTTGCGACAAAACGTCTAAGGCCTCGACTTCGGTCAACGTGCCCTTAGTCAAGGCGGTGGCGCTTGCGCCGACCTTCGGCCGATTGAAATCTTGGGCGAAAGCCCGGCGGAATCCCGCCATGGCACCGAGCGCCCGGGTCGCGTGGGTCGGTTCTTCGAACACCGGAATGCCGGCACCTTCGATCACTTGCTTGTATTCGGGCGATGACATGCCGGAAATGGTGATGGCGGCATCCTGCGCGTCTTTGACGATATCCTGCCAGAACTTCATGTTGACGGCCTCACGCTCCGGATTGGCGCCGACCGAACCTTGGAAGGCGACGATGCTGTCATAGCCGCCTTCGTCGAGCATCAGGCCAATGGCGCGCTGCAACAGGGTCGGGTCGTTTAAGACTTGCCCGGTGATGTCAAGCGGATTGCGTACGCCGGCAAACGGCACCCATTCTTTGACCTTGGCTTGAACAGCCTTGGGCATCTCGGCGACATCCAGGCCACGCATGGTCGCATCATCGGCCATTAGCACGCCGACACCGCCGGACACGGTTATCAAGCCGACTCGGTCGGACTTGGGAAGTTTGCCAATGGCAACCGCGCAGCCGATATCGAAGAACTCTTCGATCGAGCTGGCGCGGTAAACGCCGAACTGCTTGAACAAGGCATCGTAGACCGTGTCGGCGCCTGCCAGCGCCGAGGTGTGGGACGCCGCCGCTTCGGCACCGGCATCGGTACGGCCGAGCTTGATCGCCACAATCGGTTTTTCATTGCGCCGCGCCATTTCCAAGGCTTCCAGCATTTTCGGCCCATCACGGCAGCCTTCGATGTAGAGCAATATGACTTCTGTATCCGGGTCATTGGCCAGGAAGCCGAGGCAATCGGCAACCTCGACGTCGGCCTCGTTACCGGTGGTCATGACATGGCTCATCAAAATGCCGCGCTTGCGCGCCATCCAGGTGCAGAGGCCGCCGAAGGCGCCGGATTGACTGACCAGGCCGATCTTGCCGCCGGGCCGGACATCCACGTCGAAGGCCGGATGAAAGGTCGCCGCCATGCGCGCCGGGAAATTGATCACGCCCATGCAGTTCGGCCCCATCATGCGGATGCCGGCGTCTTGTACTATTCCTTTGAGGTATTCCTGCTCGGCCCGGCCTTCTTCGCCGACCTCGGCAAAACCGGCACTGAACATGACAATCCCGCCGACACCTTTGGCCGCGCAATCTTCGACCGCGCCACGAACCGCTGGGCCCGGCACCGCCAGGATTGCCAAATCCACCGGATCGGCAATGTCGCGGACGTTGGCAAAGGCGTGCAGCCCCTGAATCTCCGGCGCCTTCGGATTGACCGGATAGATCGGCCCGTCGAATGCCGCGGATTTCAAAAAACTCACGGGCCGGCCGCCGATCCGCATGGGATCCGACGACGCGCCGATGACGGCCACCGAACGCGGCGCAAATAAACGCGAGAGAGAGGGGAGATCGATTAGTTCAGCGGTCATTTGGCGGCGGCCCCCGGCGTTACAATGGGATGGCGGGTGGGTAGGATTTGCTCGAAACACAGTCCATGCGAATTATAGCCACGACCGAGGGCCGGGCAATGCGGTGGTGTTTGCCAGTCGGTCCTGCTAATCGGGTAGTCCCGCCGCGCGCAATGGACCGAGCAATTCTTCCAGGTGCGCCGAATTCTGATACGGCAGCAACGCGGCGAGCCTGTGCAGCGAGAAACGGCCGCGGTTGCCCATGATTTCTTGGGCGAGCGCGCGGGCGTGGTCTTGCCGGCCGAGTTGCCATAGCGCAGCGACCAGCGTGGTCTGCGCCATCAGCCAATTTGGCTGCACCGCCAGTACGCGCCGCGCCAACTCGCAAGACTTCGCATAGTTTCCCAGATGAAATTCCGAGCGCGCATGATCCGCCATGGAAAAGCCGATATCGGTCGGCGAAAGCCGTTGCGCCCGCGTTTCATAGTCGGCGGCCGTTCGAAAGTTGCCGGAAAACAGATGGAACATGGCGCACAAGTGAAAAGTTCCATAGGAATTCGGGCTGAGTGAAATCCCTTTTTCTCCGGCCGCGATTGCATCTTCATACTGCCCTTGAAACATAAGGGCAGCGCCGGTGACCGAGTAGGACTCGCCCCAATTCGGGTCAAGGGCAAGCGCCTGATTGGCCGCATCGATGGCGGCTTGATACCCGGCGCGTTCCTTAGGCTCCCAACCGAAACGGGTTTGATCGACCAGCACGTGCCCCAGCAACGTCCAGGCCGGCGTAAACTCGGCTGTCGTTTCCAAAAGCTTCTCGAGGACCATTCTGGCTTCGCCGTGGGAATGCCTTGAAAACCGGACATACAGCTCCGACGCCTTGTTGTATTGTTCGTAGATCCGGATGTCGTCCGAACGCTTGAGGTAACCGCCGGACTGTTCGCCGCCGACCAGCGCCACATCCAACGCCATCACGATGTCCTTGGTGATGCGGTCCTGCAGATCGAAGATATCGTCCAGTTCGCCGTCGAAACGGTCGGCCCAGACATGGCTACCATCCGTACAATCAATCAACTGAGCGGTCAGGCGGACCCGGTTGCCGGCACGGCGTACGCTGCCCTCGAGAACGTAACGCACGCCCAACTGACGGCCGACATCGCGCACGTCCATCGATTGACCCTTGAACATGAAGCTCGAATTGCGGGCGATAACCATGATTCCGGAAAACTTTGATAGGGCCGTGAGAACATCTTCGGCGACGCCATCGGCAAAAAACTCTTGTTCGGGGTCGCCGGACATGTTGTCGAACGGCAACACCGCAATGGACGGCTTGTCGGGCAGCGGCGGCGGCGGCGGATCGTCGATGTCGTCGTCGTCTTCGCCGGCAGTCCAATGCCAAACGCGGATGGGCCGGACGATGTTCTTTATGATCTGCTCGCCGCCGTCGCGATATCCAAGATCAATGCGGTCGCGCACTTGGCGATAGGCTTCATCGGAAAGCGCCACGCCGCCGGGATCGCAGAGCGCTTCCATGCGCGCCGCGATATTGACGCCGTCACCCAGCAGGTCTTCGCCCTCGGCAATCACGTCACCGACATTAATACCGATACGAAAGCGTACGCGGCGGTTCGGATCAACGTTCCTATTCCGCTCGATCATGGCTGTTTGAATGGCGACCGCGCTGCGCACGGCTTCGACGGCACTGGCGAACTCAATCAGAATGCTGTCGCCCGCGGTGTTGGCGACACGCCCGCCGAATTCCGAAATGCTCGGGTCGATAAGTTCGCGACGATGCCGCCGGAGCGCCCGCAGCGTGTCCTCTTCATCCGCACCCATCAGGCGTGAATAGCCAACCACATCCGCCGCGACGATGGCCGCCAGTCTTCGTTGCTCGCGTTGCAACCTCGCACCTCCGCTTTGCCGACATCATACGCCTCCAAGTAAAGGAATCCAGTTCTCGGCAATGTTTCAGTAATACAGAAACGGCGCGGCGTAGCAACGACGTCAAAATTGATGGCGGCCGACCAATGGCGGAACGCCGAATGACACCGTATAATCCGATATTCAGGGGCTGAATCAGGAATGAAAAACGATGTTTGATGTCGATAGATTCGTTGAAGACTGCAAGGCCGCCGTGTCAGAAGGCCAAAAAGCCATGCGGGAAGTGGTGGCCGAGGCGGTCAGCGACCCAGCCGCCATCACCAAAGGGCTCGGCGCGCCCGAGCATGCCGGTATTGTGCCGCTCTACCGCGCCAAGGACCTGACCATCATCAATTTCGCCTGGGCGCCCTATATGTGCCTAATGCCCCATAATCATCAGATGTACGCCATTATCGGCATTGTGAACGGTCGCGAAGACAACGTGTTTTGGCGGCGCACCGAGAACAGCATCGAAGCGGCCGGCGCGGAAACCTTGGGGCCGAGCAACGTCGCCACCCTCGGCCATCAGATCATCCATTCGGTGACCAATCCGATCGGCAAGATGACCGCGGCCCTGCATGTCTATGGCGGTGATTTTTTCGAACCCGACGTGCCGCGCATGGAATGGGATCACGAGACCTTGCAGGAACGGCCCTGGGAGATCGAACGGGCGCGCAAAGTCTTCAGCGACGCCGAAGCCCGGTTCCGCGCCAACCCGTCATAGCTGACTATGAAGAAAAGTCCTTCGCTACGCTCAATGGACTTTTCTTCAATTCTAATACGAATCCAACACCGGTAAGCCAGCACCAAGGGTAACCAGGGCAGTGGCCGGCGTCGTGCCCTGCCACGCCGCGAGTTCTGCGAGGCTGATTGACTCCGGGCCGTCGCTGCCGGCCAACACCACCGTGTCGCCGAGGCTGAGTTCCAGATCGTCCGGCACGTCGAAGGTCAGATGCTCCAAGGAAACGCCGAGCACCGCTAAACGTCGGCTCTGGCAGAGCACCGCGGCCGATTGTCCGGGCCGTGCCGGACGGTAGCCGTCGTTCAAGCCGCAGGGCACGACCGCGGTGCGCCTGCCCTGGCGGAGGCGGTGATAGCCGCCGCTGCCCGGTACCGGACCGGCGCTGTGATCGCCGATATGGATGACGCGGGCTTTGATCGCGCGCAGCACCGGCCGGAACGGCGCGATACCGGCAAGGTCGCCGACAACCGGAGACAGGCCATAGAGCACATGCCCCGGACAGACCGCGGACAGATCGTCGCGCCAGCCTATCAGCAACGCCGAACTGGCAAGCGCCTGGGTCACCGGCGGATCAATTCCGGCGGCTTTAAGGTCACGGACCAGCGCGTAGAACAGGCCTAGGCGTTCCTTGGCCCAGACCATGCTGGCGGCATCCTTGAATGACAGATGGGTATAGATGCCGGCGACGTCGATTTCCGGCCGCGCCGCCAACTGGGCGATGAACCGGAACGCCTGGTCGAGCGTGACGCCGACCCGGCCAAGCCCGCAATCGACCTTGACGAAGACCGCTGTCGGCCGGCCGCCGAGGCCCGCGGCACTGTCCGCGGTTTCCTGATTGAAGACCGTTGGGATTAGGTCGTGGTTGCCTAACGTTTCCATCGCCGACGGCAAGGCGCCGGCCAGCATCAACACCGGTGTGGTGATTCCGGCGTCGCGGATCGCCATGGCCTCGCCGAAGGAACCGGTCGCCAGCATGTCGACACCGGATGCGGCCAAGGCCCGGGCGACGGGGACGATGCCGTGTCCGTAGGCATTGGCCTTGACCGAGGCGATAACTTGAACGCCATCACCGATCCGGAGCCGCACTTCGTTTAGGTTGGCGACAAGGGCGGCCTTGTCCAGTTCTATCCAAGCAGGATGCGCCGCCAGCCGCTCGGCGGCGGCGACCCGTTTGTCGGTCACGCTTTCATTCCGATGGCTCAAGCGTTCTTAGCGGCTTGCCAGGTTTCGACGGTGGTGTGTGCGGCAACATGATCGAATACCGCATCTTTCGCCCCGGTCGGTGCGGCAAGCTCGACAACGTAGCCGTTGGGATCGCGGAAATATATGGAATGAACGAAGCCGTGGTCGGCGGGGCCGCGGGTCTCAATGCCGGCTTGCTTGCCCTTGGCCAACATGGCGAGCAAATGGTCCTGGTCCACGGTCAAAGCGATGTGGAGATCAAAATCATGTTGTTCCTTGAAGTCGAATGGCTTATCCGGCACTTCGAAGAACGCCAGGCAGGAGCCATCGTCCATCTGGAAGAATGTGTGCAACACATTGGCCGACCGGCCGGTCTTGGTCTCGCCGATGGCCAGCGCCTCGACCAGCGGCAGCCCAAGAAAATCCTCGTAGAATTTACGTGTTTCCTCTGTATCACGGCAACGATAGGCGTTGTGGTGCAGTCCTTTGATCACCGGGTTGTCTCCTTGTGTGGATTGATTGTGTGATTGGTCATCGCCCGCGGCGACCGTCCCGAGACGTCGAAGCAGCAGCCGGGCCGCCTCCTGCTCCGTCGGTGACAAGCCGCGCAAGGCCTGTTCCATGGCTTCTCGGTGGTCGGGGAAAATATCGGCGATCAGCGCCCGGCCCTTGTCCGACAATGCCGCCAGGCGGACACGTTTGTCGTCCACCGGCGTTTGCCGGACCACCAGCCCCTTTTGCTCCAACTGATCGACCAGATAGGTCATACCGCCGCTGGTCACCAGAATTTTGCGCTGCAAGGCGCTGAGCTGGAGCGGCCCTTTGTGATAAAGCGCCTCCAACACGCCAAATTCACCGGGGGTCAGGCCAAAGCCGCGAATGTCTTCCGCCGCCCGGGCTTGCACCGCGTTGTACGCCCGGGCCAACACCGTCCAAAGTCCCAGGGCTGGCGATTGCGCCGGCGATTGTTTACCTGTTGTTTGCATCCCGCATTCCGCTCGTTAATTATCTTAGTACTAAGATATATATCGGAATCGCCCGAATGCAAATTCTTTTTTCGAGCCTGCATTACCCGATACATCGTGACTTGCACGACAAACGACTTTTCCCCAGGCTGTCATCTGGGCTCTGCCAACACTTTTCGAAGGAGGCAGTTATGTTTGATACCGGCCGACCGATGCGACACCGCTGGCTGATGGTACTGGTCGCCGCGCTGGCGCTTGGCGCCTGCGCGCAATCGTCGAACGTCAGCTATGTCGACATCAGCCCCTACTACCGCCCGTCCCTGGTCAGTTGGATGACGGTTGACGGGAAAATACCGGCGGAAATCCACGGCCAGCCGTTCCCGACCGGCCAGGTCGAGCCGGAAGCCATCGCCGCGTCAATCGCCGGGCCGGCATTCGCTTCGCCAACCCGGTTGACCACTGATCCAGCGGCGGCCGAGGCCCGTGGCGGTCATCGCATCGTGTTGCTATTCAATCCCGAAGGCGCGCCGAAATTCCGGCAGATCTGCGCCGACGCGGCGACGATAAAGCGCACGCCGCCCGGCGAGCAGACAATCACCCACGCGGCGCTCTGCGCACGGGAGGAAATCGTCACCACGGCGGTCGTTAAATCCAAGACCGCTTCAAACACGGAGGACCCGCTGTTTCAGTCCGCGATGTCGCAACTGATCGCCAACCTCCTGCCGGCATTCGACCCGACGGCACAACAGGGCTTCGGATTTGGACCGCGCATGCGCCGGCGGAAATGAGGGACGACTTTTCAGTCGTAACGCGATAGCCGGCGGCTTTCCAAGGCCGCGATGGTTGCCAGGGCACCAAACCAATGAAGCAAATCATACAATTGATCGAAACCCGGGCCGGTCGCGCCGAAATCGTGCTTTATGAGGGTGACGGCGCGCTTTGCGTGGTACTGCCAGGTGCCGCCGGTGGTGTCCGCGGCTATGGCGCACTTATGCGTTGGCTCGCGTCCCGAGGGTTTACCGTGGCCGGCGTCAATCCGCGCGGCAGCGGTGCCAGCACAGCGCCCATGACCGGGCTTACGCTCCACGATTTCGCCACCGACGTTGCCGACGTCATCGACAGCCTTGGCCGTCCGGCCCTGGTTGTCGGCCATGCCGGCGGCAACCGGGTGGCACGCATGCTGGCGTCCGGGCGTCCGGATCTTGTCACGGCCGTGGTGCTGCTGGCCGCCGGCGGCAGCGTGGCTGGCGACCCGGAGGCGTACGCCGCGTTGGCGGCCTCGGGCGATGCTGCTCTTTCCCCCGCTAAACGACAGCGCCATGTCGAGGCGGCGAATTTCGCTCCCGGCAACCGGATTCCGGACGACTATCCGACGCCCGATCGATCCGGCGACACGTTGCGTGCCTTCGGTGCGGCCATCCGCAATACGCCTGACGATGGCTGGAGCACCGGCGGCCATGCGCCGATGCTGATCCTGCAAGGCAAACAGGACCGCCTGGCGCCGCCCGCTAATGGCCACGCCTTGAAGGCGAGTGTCGGCGAGCGTGCCACCCTAATCGATATCGACAATGCCGGCCACGCTTTGTTTCTTGAGCAGCCGGAACGAATCCGTGCCGCCATTACGGACTTTGTGACCGTGCACGGCCTCGCCTAGGCGCGCGCCACCGATCCGGTCTAGGATCGCCTCAGCGTTAAGATCAATTGAAGGACGACGAGAGCGATGAAAGCGTCGATTGCCATTGGCGGCTATGCCCGCGACGACATTTTGGGCACGGTGGAATTCGTGCGCGCGGCCGAGCGGCTCGGCGTCGATTGCGTCTGGTCGGCGGAAGCCTGGGGTCAGGACGCGGTCACCAGCCTCGCCTATCTCGCCGCCAAGACCGAAACCATCAAGCTCGGCACCGGCATCATGCAAATCAGCGCCCGCGCGCCGTCGATGACCGCGATGACTGCGCTTTCGCTCAATCAACTCAGCCGCGGCCGCTTCGTGCTCGGCCTCGGCGCCAGCGGGCCGCAGGTGGTCGAGGGCCTGCACGGCGTCGCCTATCAAGGGCCGCTGACACGCCTGAAGGAAACCGTCGAGATCGTCCGACAGGCCTTTCGCGGCGAAAAACTGCGCTACGAAGGCCGGTACCATCACCTGCCGCGGCCGGGCGGCGAAGGCAAGGCCATCCGTCTCGATCATCCGCCGACCGAGATACCAATTTACCTGGCGACGCTTGGACCTAACTCGTTGGTCTATACCGGTGCGGCCGCCGACGGCTGGCTCGGCACCTCATTTTCACCGGACCATGCCGAAGCCCATCTCGACCACATCGCCAAGGGCGCCAAGGCCGCCGGCCGTTCGCTCAGCGACATCCATCTCAATGCCGCCTGTAGCGTCGCGGTCGGCGAGAACGTCGAGGAACTGATTGATGCCCGTCGTCCCGCTGTCGCCTTCTCCATGGGTGCGATGGGCTCGGCGACGACCAACTTCTATAACGACGCGTTCAAGCGGGCCGGCTACGCCGACGACGCCATTGCGATCCAAGAGCTCTGGCTCAAAGGCCAGCGCGAAGAGGCGGCAAGAAGGGTACCCGACGCAATGGTCACCGAATTCGCCGCCATCGGCACCCCCGACATGGTGCGCGCGCGCTTCGGCACCTATCGCGACGCCGGTATCAACGGCCTGACTTTCCGCTACGACATCTCCGATCCCAAAAGTCAGATCCCATTGCTCGAGCAAACCATGGACCTGATACGCGGGTGAATTGGGAGGATTGACAATTAGACTAGTCTAGTGTAGACTAGATATTTACACTCGCTCCCGAACGGAAAGGTCATCGATGTCTGCCGCACCCCGTATTTGGACCATTGCGGAAGCGAAGGCGCGACTTTCCGAAGTGCTCCGCTTGGCAAGTGAAGAAGGCCCCCAACGCATCGGTACACGCAGCCGCTATGTCGTCGTGCCCGAGGCGGTATGGCAAGAACACATCGCAAAGCGACCGCCACTCGGAAAATGGTTGGCGGACAACATGCCGCGCGGGGCCGAGTTGCCCTTGCCGGATCGTCGCGACCCACCGCGAGAAATTCCGTTTGCCGAAGGGCCGGAGAATTGAGTGGCGTCATTCTCGATACCAATGTTCTCTCAGAATTGGCACGGGATCCGCCGCATCCGTCCGTTCTTGACTATGTGACACGACAGGAGAACGCCTGGATTTCGACGATTACGACGCATGAACTGACTTACGGTATCGAACGACTCCCCGATGGCGCGCGCAAACGTCGATTGTCGTCCATAATTCAGTCTTTGCTGGATGATTATTCTGACCGCCTGTTGCCGATCGGTACGGAAGAAGCACGCAACGCAGCCCTGTTGCGTATCCGGGCAGAACAGCAGGGACAAACTTTACACCTCGCCGATGCCCTGATCGCCGGTACAGCGATGGCGCGGGGATTTGCCATCGCTACACGCAATGTATCTGACTTCTCCGGCTTGGCGTTCGCCGTCATTGATCCGTGGTCGGAGCGTTGAACGCATTGCCGTTAATGCTGCAGCAGCACCGGCACCCGCGCGGCGGTAACGATTTTTTGCGTGGCACGGCCCAAGCCGAATAAGGCGTCCAGCGCGTTTTCGCCATGCGCGCCCATGACCAGCAGGTCAGCGCTCAATCCATCGACGGCCTTGAGCAAGGCCCGGGCGCGGCCGCGGGCGGTGAGTTGATCCGACGAAAATCGCTCGACTGCCATGGTCACGTCATAGGCGCCGAGATATTTCGCCAGCATGCCGAGGCTGTCCGACGATACGTCGCCACCCGACAAAACAATCACGCGCCCGCCCAGCTGTAGAAACGCCATCGCCGACTTGACCGCGGCCGCGGCCTGCTGGCTGCCGTTCCAGGCGATCACCGGGTTTGTCGCAATCGCTGCCGGCGGCTCCGGCGGCGTAATCAAGACCGGTCCAGCGGTTTCGAAAACCGCGGCGTTGAAACCGGCCGCCACCGGGCCCTGCTCTTCCGACAGCCGCTCCATAATCACCAGATCCGACAACGGGCCTAAGCGGGCGATCAGTTCGGCTGCGGTTTCCTCGGTGATCGACCATTCCGCGCCGGACCAGTCGGCACAGACTGTCTCATAGGCGGATCGGGCAAGCGCCGCGGCTGCGGCGGATTCGCCGCTATCGTCGGTAACGAGGGCAACGTCGCCGGCGGCATAGACGCCCCTGGCCGGCAACGCGGTATAAACGACGCTGATCTCCGCCGACAGCCGGCGCGCCACCAGCATAGCCGAGGTCAAAGACGCGGCATCATTGGCGCTGCCATCGATGGTGATCAACAATCGTTTCATGGCGTCTATTCCCTATCTCGCTCAAATGATGCCGTTGAAGACGTGCCGCGAACAAGCTAAACCTGGCACATCGTATCATGCCCTCAGGATTCGCCGATGCTGGTTCGTTTGATTGTCGTGTCGTTGACCTTGCTGCTTGGTCTCACCGCATGCCAGGAACGGCGGCCTTACGCCGAACGCATGGCGTCGGTTTGCCAGTTCGAGGCTTGCAGCTGCTTGCGCAAAGGCCGCTTGATCCGGACCGACAAGCAACCGGTCAAATGGCGCGCCAACGGCCAAGCCTACTGCCCGGAAGGTTATCGTATCGAACGCGACCGCTTCCGCGGCGATCCATAGGCGTTCGGCCTAGGGCTGTACGCCTATGGGTTCTGCCTTTGGCCACCCGCCTCTGGCGGGTCGGATAGGTCGACAGGGACCCCCCACGCTGCTTCGCTCCATGCAACGCAAAAGCGCTACACGAAGCAGCGTGAGCCCCTCCTATGGACTATCGGAACAACCCGCAACACCCAACGCGGCATCAACATTAGCCATACTGGGCTAATTTTGCCATGGTTGAGTGGTGTATTATTACTTCGATAAGTACTGTACTTTTAGTTCAGCGTTGACACTCGCTGCATGATTGATCAACTATCGTGATTGGAAGCTACGCCGAAAACCAGTTTCCACCAATTATCGGACATGGTTTTAGGAAAATTGTCGCGCTATTCTAGTTATAGTTGTTTTCTCTATCCTATGACCAATCAGCCCCACGAGGAGTGTCTCTCTCGGACCCACCAGTACAAGCCCCAGGAGGATTGCACCATGGAAACCACCCTGACAACGCAGCGTCCCTATGCCGATATCAACGTTATCGAGCCTGTCAGCAGCCCTGACGAGGAGTGCATCGCCGAGCTGCGCGCGGTCTTGAAGCGCCACGGCCGCCTTCACCGTTTCGGAATCAGTCTGTTGCACACTCACTTCGACATGACCGACGATGAGATCCTACTCGAGACCTGCGACGACGAACGCCGAACCTTGACCATTCGTCCCGTCAAAAGGTCCGAGCTCGAGGAAGACGATCTCATTTTCACCAACTGGAGCCTCGGGCAAGAGGCCGAGATCCAAGCGTGCGCAAAGAAGGACCACATCACCGCGCTGCAAGCGTGCGCGAAGAAGGACCACGTCACCGCGCTGCAAGCGTGCGCGAAGAAGGACCACGTCACCGCGCTGCAAGCGTGCGCGAAGAAGGACCACGTCACGAGTTCGACATTTGAAGCCTGAGAGATCGGTAACCGCCGTCACACCTCGCGGCAAGCCGCTCCGATCCGCCCGCGAGGAGTGACGGTGACGCCGGTACGCTGGTATGCCTGCCGGTCCCGACAGCTTGGCGTTGGAATGCGACGGCGCGGCGGTCACCGAGGCCTCCCCATAGCGCCATGACTTCGAGAAGACGCGCGTCATGACCAAGCCACCGAGAGTGCGGAGACTTCCCGATCCTGGGCATCACCGGCGATCGCCCGACGGGCCATCGGCGGCCACGGGACCGGCAAATCATTCTGCGATGTCCAGGAGCATGACCGGGCTTCTATGGCCGCTGTCGACTGATGGCTTCCTGGCAACGACCTATGGCCGGGCTCACTGTCATGTGCCCGGAACACCGGATAGGTTCGGGTCGCTTTTCTCCTGGCATGACCTCAATCGCATTCTCGAGCAACACCGTTTCGACCACAAGCGATGCCGGCTGGTTCGTGGCGCCTGCAGACTCGACCCCGAATCCTTCAGGACGCCCACGCGAAACCGGCGTGGCGATACGATAGAACAATTGCGACCTTCCGCGCTGATGGCCCATCTGCGCGAGGGCGCCACGCTCGTCGTCGACTCGGTCCACGAGCTCTGCGAACCGCTCACAGATCTGGCGGCGTCGCTCAGTCGGGTGCTTCACGAGCCGGTGGAGATCAATGCCTACGCTTCATGCGGCTGCCACACGGGTTATGGCCCGCACTTCGACAATCACGACGTCTTCATCGCGCAGATTGCCGGCAGAAAAAGCTGGCGGATCTTTCCGCCGGGATGCTCGGAGGCCGACGCTGAGCATGACTCGATCGAACGCTCCCCACCCGAATTCGAGCAGGTCATCGATGCCGGTGATCTCCTCTACATACCCCATGGCCAAGTCCACGAAGCGATCGGTGTCTCCGAGCCTTCTCTTCATCTGAGCATGGGAGTCGCCAAACGAAAGGGCATCGATTTACTTGAGTGGACGCTGCGGCAACTGCGTGAAGACACCTTGTTCGACAGGGATCTACCGCGCTTCGCCAGCGCCGAAGAACGTGGTCGTCATGTGGCAGAGCTATGGCAACGTCTGGCGCACGCCTGGCAGGGCGACCCCTTGGCAAGGTACTTCGAGGACATGGACGCAAACGCTCCGATACATCCCCATTTCGGGCTGCCGTGGATCGGAGAGCCCCTGGCGCTTCCGCGCGACAGGGATCGGCGGATCCGCTGTTCCGGCACCACTTGGTGTGTCTCGGAGAACGCTGATCGAGATGACGATGAATTTGAATATCGGCTAGCGGGAGAGACGGTGAAGCTGCCGAAGGAATCGCGCGAGCTGCTACGCCCGCTCCTCGCCGGCGACGCCGTGGAGCTCCAGCATCTCTGCCGGCGGCCGGGGTTCACCCAGAGCGAATCTGAAGCTCTGTCGGTCGTCAACGATCTGCTCAGGAAAGGGATTCTCCAAATAACCCAATGATCATGGATACTTCGTCACAAGAGATCCGAAGCCTGCCAGAGTCGGGTGATTGTTTTCTTGCCCATTCCAAAGCCGTACCGCGGATCTCCGGCTTGAGCCAAGCACGGCTCGACGGCCTCCTGTCCGGCGGGCGCGGCGGCAGAGGTTCGCCCTTCATCGTAACGGATGCGACCTCTGGATGGCCTTGCATGGATACCTGGTCTTTCGGCTGGATGAAGGAGAAGATCGGCGACCTGATGGTCACGACCTATGCCTCCATCGACTCGAATGTCCACATGAGAGGCGTTTTGAGAGACTACATCGACTACATCCTCCAACCGCCGGAACGCCGTCCGGAGGTCGCCAGAGGCTTTCGCTACGTCGACCCCGATACGGGAGTTGAGCTGCAAGCCCCCCGCGAGAAACCGGATGGCCCCCAGTATCTGGTCTCCTGGGATCTCGAGGAGATCTCAGAGCTGACCGAAGATTTCCCGCAGCCGTACTTCATGCGCGGGCGCAACCTGCTCGATCAGCTGCACCCGGTGACCAAGCGGGCCCTCTTGAACAAGCATACTTGGATCTTCATGGGTCCGGCCGGATCCCTGTCTCAGCTGCACAATGACCATGACCATATTCACACCTATGTGGCCCAGGTCGTCGGCCGCAAGCACTTCATCCTCTTCTCACCCGTCGACGCGCCCTTGCTGGCAGACGTGGATTACGCCGGACATACCACGACGCGAAAGAGCGTCGACCCGCTGAACCCCGATCTCGAACGCTTTCCGGACTTTTACCAGGCGGAGCCTTATGAGTGCACGATCGAGAAGGGAGAGCTCCTGTTCATGCCTTCGAGCTGGCTCCACCATGCCATTGGACTCGAAGCGGGCATCACGGTGAGCAAGGACAGCGTCGACCACCACAACTTTGGCAGGTGGTTCCAATCCATCGCCGTGGACAAGCTTCCAAAGCTAATGGGGAGGATTTCCAAGCACCAGAGCTTCGTGGACTTTCCTCACTCTCCGGCCTGGGCCGACCGCCTTCGCCGGGATTCCGAGGGGCTGAAGGAGCTCCAGCGCTTGTTATGGGAATGATCCCTAGAGCAGTTCTCGACCACGCGCGATGGGCGGGGCCACGTCTGTCCTGAACGCGGCACGGAGTTCGGGCATTCATGCGAGTCTTGCTTAGAACGCTGAAGTTGAGGGATTCGAGTCGATCTCGAACCGCCTTCTTGCGCATCCTGAGGAACTCGCTCCGCTCCATGGGCGCCAGCGTTGTCGAGCAGAATTGGACGGGGCGGGATCCGCATCCCTGGACACGTTTGCCGCGGGAGCAGCGCGACCTGAATGCGGAATTCATCGTTTACGAACACAAGAGCCGGCACCAAACGGGAGATGGTGACTTGTTCTTCATGGAGATGTATGGCGACGGGCTGTTCACGATCGATCGCGAGGGATGGGGTCCGCACCACTCATCCATAGGCAGCCGGCCCGAAATGGCGGAGGTCGATACCGCGCTAGCCACCGAATTCTGTGAAACGCTCTGCCGAAGGTTCCTGAGCGACGGCCGTTCAAAACATCCTCAGCCGCCCTTGCACGCTGTTCCTTCGGCGTTCAAACCCTATATCTTCGTCCCGCTGCAACTCTACAATGATGACACCATTGTCTACGACTCACCGTACGCTATTCGGGAATTCGTCGGGCTGGTTTGTCGATGGGCGGTGCGTTCACGGCGCAGCATCGTATTTAAGCCTCACCCGAATTGCGACGACGAGACGCTGCTCCGTACGATCGATGACTATGCAGAGAGATGGGGCTGGCTGTTCCGGTCTTCGGCGAACGTTCACAATTTGATCGCGGAGGCCGACGGCATAGTCCTGATAAATTCCGGGGTCGGATTCGAGAGCCTGATCCACGGCAAGCCCGTCGTCACATTCGGCAACTGCGATTACAAGTGGTTTACCTTCCGGGGTCATGGGGCGAACCTGGATGCCGCAAGCGACTATTTCGACAGCTACACGGCGGCGCAGCGGCGCGAGGGCTACCGTTTCGCGTATTTTTACCATCGTCGGCATGCGATCGACCTGGACTATGAGGGGATGGATGGCGCGGCGCGGCGGGTGCGCGAGTGCTTGGAGACCCTTATCGATGACCGTGGCTCGAAGCCGGCGAATCCCGGCCGGGGTCTGGAGCGGTGACCACGCCCGACGTCAGCAAGCTCACTCCGCTCGATGTTCGCTGGAAAGGTGGCCGTCCCGTCATCGAGTGGTGCGACTTCAGAGATCTGGCCTTCACGGACCCCTTCTTCATCCACACCTACTTCCGGCTGAAGGAGCAATACACCGAGACGTCTACGGTCACGACCGGCGCCCGGGCGCTGCGGCACGCGGTTCACCACGGGGGCCTCATTCCAAGCGGATTCATCTTTCATATGTCCCGGTGCGGATCGACGCTGGTGTCCCGTCTGTTCGGAAGCTCGAGTCGAATCCTGTCGCTCGGCGAGCCCGATCCCGTGCTCGGGATGTTAGAGTTTCCTGAGAACATCTCAGGCGAGAACCGGGTAGCATGGCTGCGGGACCTTATTCTGACTCTCGGCCGGCCTCGACGGAGATCGGAGACATTCTTTCTGATCAAGTTCACCAGCTACAACCTGTTCGCATTGCCGCTCATCAGGCAGGCGTTTCCGCTTGTGCCTTGGGTGTTCGTCTACCGGGATCCGGTAGCGGTCATGGCTTCGGTGCGCCGGAATCCGACAGGTTTCATGCGCATGAAAGCCCGCCCGGACGAAGCCGATCGCTATCTGGGCATCGGCCGGAAAACAATCGTGGAGATCTCGGAAGAGGAGTATCTGGCACGATTTCTAGCGAGAATGTGCGAGTTCATCCTGGAGCAGGCACGTATAGGCGGTCCGGGCGAAGTCTTGCTCGTCGACTACGCACGCCTGCCGGCGGCGGTCACCGATGAGATCGCTCCCTTTCTCGGCATCGACCTGGCCGAAGAAGACAAGCAGACCATGAAATCGCTCTTAAATTTTTGGTCGAAGGATCGACGCGGCGAACGCCGCTTCGATCCCGGGTCGGTGGGAGCGGAGCCGCAGAATGATGAACTCCTGGTCGAGGCCGCCCGTTGGATGTCCAGCCCTTACCGCCGGCTTCGTGAGCTCGATCGACATCTTCGCGACGGCCTTGAGCGCCAGCTGAGCGGCCGCGCCTGAACGCATGGCGCCCCGGCCCGCCTGCCCTTCTATATTCATTCGATCCGAGATCGATCTAGAGCGGGGCTGACGTCCTTGGCGGCGCGTGCCAGGCGAATTCCTATTATCTCTGCAAATCGCTGACTACGGCGCGATTACAGCCCCGCCAAAACGCCATCGACAAATGGTGGTGGCCCCGCCCGGCCACCCACAGTCCCGGCCTGGAATCGCTCCGCCGAAGCCGGGGGACCAGAGGCAGTATCCTCAATCCGGCGCCGTCACCCCGGTCTGATCGGCGATGATGCGGTAGTGCTCGATGCGCCGGTGGGCGGCGAAATTGAATAAGGCGTCCTTGTTGCGGGCGGCGAGGTCGAGGTCGCAGCGCGCGGTGATGAGTTCGTCGTCCTTGGTCGAGCATTGCGCGGCGATTTCGCCGGATGGCGCGACGATGACGCTGCCGCCGATCAAGTCACAGCCTTCCTCTAAACCGGCCTTGGCGATGCCGACCACCCAGGTGCCGTTCTGATAGGCGCCGGCCTGCATGCAGAGATGATTGTGAAAGCTGCCGAGATTGTCATAGGTCGGATCCCACGGCAGATGCGCCGGCGTGTTGTAGCCGAGCATAACAATTTCCGCACCACGCAGCGCCAGCACCCGATAAGTTTCCGGCCAGCGCCGGTCGTTGCAAATGCACATGCCCATGACGCCGCCCATAGTGCGGAACGTCGGAAAGCCGAGATCGCCAACGTCGAAGTAACGCTTTTCCAGATGCTGAAACGGAAAGTCCTCGCGGTTGTCCGGATGGCCGGGCAAATGCACCTTTCGGTATTTTCCGACGATGGCGCCGGATTTATCGACCAGGATCGCTGTGTTGAAGCGACGCGTTTCGCCGTCGACTTCGGTGAGCTCCGCGTAGCCGAGATAGAATCCGATGCCAAGTTCCTTGGCGGCCTCAAACAGCGGCAAGGTCGCCGCCGACGGCATTTCCCGTTCAAACCAGGAATCGAGTTCTTGCCTGTCGGTCATCCACCAGCGCGGAAAGAACGACGTCAAGGCAAGCTCGGGAAAGACCACCACATCGGCACCGCGGCCATGCGCCTCCCGCATCAGCTCCAAGAGCCGGGCAACAACGCTTTGGCGGCTCTCCGCCCGAGCAATCGGCCCCAGTTGGGCGCCGCCAACCATGATGGTTCTTGCCATGCCGCTCTCCCATATCGCGATCCTGTTCGAACACTGTTACCCTACCAAAACCAACGCTGATTTAGGAAGACCGCCATGAAAGCCGCCGTCATCGCCGAAAACGGCATCGAGATCCGCGACATTCCGGCCCCTGAGCCGAAGCCGAACGAAGTCTTGGTGGCGGTCCGCGCCTGTGGCCTGAACCGGGCAGATCTGCTGATGGCGGCCGGCACCTTCAACCGTTACAGCGGCGGCACCGGCGTTGTTGCCGGGCTGGAATGGGCCGGCGACGTGGTCGCCGTCGGCACGGATGTTCAGGGCCTCAGCGAAGGCGATCGGGTGATGTGCTCCGGCAGCGGCGGCTATGCTGAGTTCGCCGTCGCCGATTGGGGCCGGTCCCTGCCGATCCCCGCCAACAACATGACTTACGAGCAAGCGGCGACCCTGCCGGTTGCCCTCGGCACCATGCATAACGCCGTGATCACCGCGGGCCGTTTCCGCGCCGGCGAAAGCATTCTGGTTCAAGGCGCCAGTTCCGGTGTCGGCTTAATGGCCCTGCAGATCGCCAAGTACGTCGGCGCCGGTCTGGTCATCGGCACGTCAACCAACGCCGCGCGCCGTACGCGGCTCAGCGAATTCGGTGCCGATCTCGCCCTAGATTCGGCGGATACCGGTTGGGCGGACGCGGTCTTGGAAGCGACCGCGGGCCAGGGCGTCGATCTGATCATCGACCAGGTCTCGGCCAGCGTCGCCAATAACAACATGAAAGCAGCGAAAGTCCTGGGGCGCATCGTCAACGTCGGCCGCCTCGGCGGCGCCTCGGGCGAATTCGACTTCGACCTGCACGCGCTCAAACGCCTGGACTATATCGGCGTCACCTTCCGGACCCGCTCGGTCGAAGAAATCCGCAGCCTCACCGCCACCATGCGTACCGATCTCTGGGACGCCGTCGCCGACGGCACCTTATCGCTGCCAATCGACCGGGTCTTCGCCCTGGACGACGCGGCGGCGGCCCAGGTGCACATGGCCGAGAACGCCCATTTCGGCAAAATCGTTTTGCAAGTCTGATGGCGCCAGGTCAGGCGAACGGCGCGCCGCCAATCGGCAACAGACAGCGCCGTTCGCACGGCCCTTCCGCCATCGCCGGACAATTCACGACATTTTCGCGCTTCATGAACGGCCAGTCCGAGACCGAAAATGTCACCGCAAGCTTGCGCCCCCGAACCGGGCAATGGACCCACTCCGTTGATAGCCGGTCGGTCCTTTGCGTTTCTTTGTGCGTCGTCGATAAGTTATTTGTTTGCATGATGTTACGGCCCTTTTTTCGTGGAAAATAGTAACATGAGCAATGATCGATTGTGCCATGAATTGACAACACCGGCATTGACTTGGGTCAACCATGCCCGCTTGATGCAGCTATTCGTTTTGAACGACATGGGGGAATGTCGCCATGGACGAAAATCCGATCTACTACGAAGACATCGACACCGGCGGCACGTTGCAAGCCGATGGATTCGAAGTCACCACGCCGGACATCGTCGCTTTCGGCAACCGGTTCGATCCCAGGTTGATCCACACCGACGAAGACGCCGCACGGTCCTCGATGTTCGGCGGCCTGGTCGCCTCGGGCATCCACAATCTGGCGGCCTGGAACCGGCTTCGCTTCGATGCTGAGGCCGGCTTGGTCCAGCTCGCCGGCTTGGGGCTGGACGAACTACGCTATCAGGCGCCGGTCCGGCCCGGCGACCGGCTGCATTTGATGGCGGAATGCATCGAAAAACGCCGTTCCCTCAGCAACGCCGACCGCGGCATCATGCGCTTCCGCCACCGCCTGCTGAATCAGCACGACGAAGAGGTCATGACCTTGATCGTCAGCCTGTTGGTGGCCAGACGACCGGACCCGTAGACCCTACTTAAACCAGCTCCGCTGCAAACGTGGCGCGGATCCTGTCGACCGTTGGCTGCCGCAGCCGGACCTTAGTCGCGGCAAAAGCCTCGAGCCCGAGTTCCAGCATGTCCTCTGCCGCCTGGTCGATTGCGGCGCTGAAATCATCGGCCGCCACGGCACGGTCGAGATAACCGACCTTCGCCGCCTCGGCCGGCGCAAACAATTCGGCGCCAAGCGTCGCGCGGGTGACCATGCGCGGGTCCAGGCGGTCGCGGGCCAATTCCAAACCGAAACTCGGCAGCGACAGGCTGATGCTGGTTTCGTTGAGGCCGATCTTGAAGTCGCCGTCCATGCCGATCCGCATATCGCCGGTCAGAATCAGTAGCGCGCCGGCGGCGATGGCATGGCCGGTACAGGCGAAGATGACCGGTTGGGGATGCAGATAGAACTTCATCAGAGCCTCGGCCCCGGCCGAGCGCATGGCCAGACCCGCGGCCGGATCGCCACCTCGGATAATCTTCAAGTCGAAACCGCCGCACATGACACCGGGCCGGCCCGAGACCACGACCACACGGGCGTCGTCAACGGCCCGGTCCAGGCCGTCACTTAGGGCGGCGATCATGGCCGGGCCGAAGGCGTTGGCTTTGCCGTCGTCCATGGTCAATGTGGCGACGTCGTCGGCGACTTTATAATCTACGTATTCAGGCATCATTCGTTCCACGAATTTGAATTGTTAGGCTCGTGCCGTCGGCCGTGAAGAGACACGCTCCCACCAGGCTGTGAGGTTTTTTTGCTCAGGTTGGGCGCGGACGCCAGCCACGGCCTTGGCCATCAGGATGGCGCTCTGCGCGGTGATGTCGGCGACGGTATAGTGATCCGTGGCTATGTAGTCGCGGCCTTCGAGTTCTTTATCGAGCCAGTCGAAACGCTCCGTCACTTGCGCGCGCATGACGTCGGCAAAGGCCGGCACCTGCGGCCGCCGGCCTTTCCACATGTCGTTGGAATGCACAAATACTTGGATCACCGGTATCAGGATTTCGAGTTCCATGCGGCGATGCCACATTTCCACTTTAGCGCGTTCCACCGGGTCGCGGCCAAACAAAGGTGGTTCGGGATGGATCTCATCCAGATAGCGGCAAATGGCAGCCGATTCCGTAATGCAGGTGCCGTCATCCAACTCAAGCACCGGCATCACGCCGAGCGAGTTCTTTGCCAAAAAGTCGGGCGTCTTGTTTTCGCCCTTCATCATGTCGATCTGCACGGTCGGGATGTCGAGGCCTTTCTCGGCCATGAGAATGCGCACCCGGCGGGTATTGGGTGACGCGGCAAGGTCATAGAATTTCACGGTATTTCCTTCCTTAGTGGTCAGAATCAGGTCATTTGCACGAATTGTTCGATCATCGCGGTCACCGCCTCGGGCGCATCTTCCTGCAGGAAGTGGCCGACACCGGGCAAGGTGACCACCGGCCCGTCGGGCCACAGATCCTTGAAGCAGCCGACGGAAAAGTCGATCGGCAGGGCGCGGTCGGCCTCGCCATGGATATACATCGCCGGCTTCTGTTTGATGGCTTGGACCGCCGCCGCCGTTCGAACGGTCTTCAGGAAATCGACGGTTTCGCGGTCGGCGATCGATTCCGGAAAGCGCTTGGCCGCGATGCAGTCGTCCGGTGTCGGGAACGGCGCCGCATAGGCACGAACCCAGGTCTCGTCGACATGGGCTGTGCGCTCGAAACCGATCCGTTTCATGACCGAGAGCGCGGTCGCGCCAAGATTCAGGATCGTCGGTTCGAACGCCGGGGAATTGACCCATTGGAACCAGGGGTAATCACGGACGGAGTTGGCGCCGTCCGGCGCCCGGCCGCCGACCACCGCATCCATGATGCAAAGCCGCTTGACGCGCTCCGGGTGACGGTAGGCGATGGTACTGCCGATCGGCCCGCCCCAATCCTGCAACACCAGGGTCAGGTTGCTGAGGTCGAGATCGAGCACCAACCGATCCAGATTGTCGCAATGCTCCTGGATGGTATAGCGCCGGTCCTGCGGTGTTTCGCTTTTGCCGAAGCCCATATTGTCTGGCACCACCACGCGACCATGTTTGCCCAGCCGCGGCACGAAATTCCGATAGAGATAGCCCCAGGTCGGCTCACCATGGACACACAAGAAGGTCTCGGTGCCGCCGTTCGGGTTTTCGTCGATGTAATGCATGCGAAAGCCGTTGCCGTCGAAGAAATGCGGCGCGTAAGGCCAGGTCCCGTCAAAGGTTTCGTTGGCCTCGATCATTGTTCCGCTCCCGTGTTGCCATCCGCGTTCAGCATGGCATCGAGCCGATCTTTCGATTCCAGCATCTCGTCCAACAGGTCATAGACCACTTGGCGGACCGAGGTTTCTTCGGTCATGTCGCCGACGATCTGGCCGACCGGATAAGTCAAAAATTCCTTGGCGCGGACCCGTTCGACCCGGGTGCGGCCTTCCTGCCACCAAAGATAGAGCTGTTTCGGCGCCGGCAGCATGTCCGGCGCACCCGGCTTGTCCCAGGCATCGGTGAAGGTACTGCGCAAGGTCCGGCAGGGTTTGCCGGTAACGCTTTTGGTCAGCACCGCGTCGCCCGCCTCGGCCTCGAACATCTTTTGTTTGATCTCCGGCGTGACTTCGCTTTGCGCGGTCTTAAGCCAGACCGAGCCGGTCCAAACCCCTTCGCAGCCGAGCACCAGGGCCGCCGCCATTTGCCGGCCCCGGCCGACGCCGCCGGCGCCAAGCACCGGCAGCGGCGCCACCGCATCAACGATGCTCGGCCACAACACCAGCGACGAGATATCGCCGGTATGCCCGCCCGCCTCGGTGCCGACGGCGACGACGAAATCGCAGCCCGCGTCGCGATGTCGGACGGCATGGCGCGGCTTGCCAGCCAGGGCGGCGATTTTGATGCCGCGCGCCTTGGCGCGGCTTACCAGTTCGGCGGGCGGCGTGCCGAGCGCGTTGACGATAAGCTTGATCGGATGCTGCATCGCCGTCTCGATCATGGCAAGGCTCTCGCGCGGCGCGAAGTTCATGCCCATGACGATCTCGCGCATGATGTCATCGGCGTCCGCCTCCGGCAGCGGCGGGATACCGGAATCGTCCAGCATGGCCCGGACGAAGTCCAATTGTTCCGCGGGCAACAGCCCCTCCGGGTCGAACTTCATCTCCCCGGCATCGTCGAAATTGGTCGGCATCAGCACGTCGATGCCGTAGGGTTTGCCGTCGATATGCTCATCGATCCATTCGAGTTCCGCCTCGACCCGCTCCGGGCTCATGCGCGCCATGCCGAGCACGCCCATGCCGCCAGCCTTGGAAACCTCGACCACCACGTCGCGGCAGTGCGAGAACGCGAAGATCGGCGCCTCGATACCAAACATCTCACACATCTTGTTTCGCATTGGACCCTCGCGCGCTTGAACGGATGGCCTTGTTTTAGTTCACGCGAGATGCTGTGGGAAGGTCGGCGCCGCTCTCCTCTACGGCCCGCCGCCGCTGCTGCGATAGAAGTGCTGGTTGTTCTGCTTTTGCCAAGTCCGGCGTTCTTGGTTGACGCATTGCCGGTATTCCGGCGATCCGGCCCGGTGGCCGGCGGCGGTGCAGGCTTCTTGGAAGCCTTTCTCCGCGGTTTGGCAGCCGGATAGGGCCGAGACCGAAACAGCCGCCAGCAACGCGACGGGGGCAAGGAATGCTCGACGGATGATCGCCATGGTGGTTTCCTCCGGTGTTGTCCCCTCGCCGGCTATTGTTCCGCCGGCCGGCGCCGCGTGGAAATCAACTGTATTCACGGCGCGGTGAAAGACACCCTCCCCTCAACGCCGGCCCCCAGCGTATGATGGGCCGACAATCATAGAAAGACGGGCGAATGACGATTGGCGGGGGGAGGCAGTGGGCGCGTTTTGCGGTGATCGGCATCGGCACATTGGTTGGCCCCCTCGATTCTGCTGTCAACATCGCCTTCCCCGATATCACCCAGTCGTTCGCCATCCCGATCCCGTCCATTCAGTGGGTCATCATTTGTTACGTGCTGACTTATGCGAGCCTGATGCTGGTATTCGGCCGGCTGGGCGACCAGTTCGGCCATTTGCGGGTTTTTCAAGTCGGGCTCGGCATCTGCGCTGTCGCGTTTTTGTTGTGCGCGAGCGCCCGGCAGTTTGAATGGCTGCTGGCATTTCGGGTCATTCAGGGCGTCGGCACTGCGATGGTGATCTCCTGCGGGCCAGCTCTGGTGACCGGACTGTTCGACGAGGCTAAACGCCCGCGGGTGCTCGGCACTTACACCATGGTATTCGGGATCGGCAGCGCCGTCGGTCCGTCGCTCGGCGGTCTGATGGTCGATGCCTGGGGCTGGCCGACCGTATTTTGGTTTCGCTTGCCGCTCGCGTTGGTGGCGCTCGGCCTTGCTCTTGGCTTGCGGATCGAACGGCCGCCGGCGGCGGACAAGCGCTTCGATTTTCTCGGCGCGCTGTTGCTGGCCGGCGCCTTGAGCCTGTTGTTGCTGACCATCAATCAAGCGCAAAGTTCCGCCTTTGGGTTGGAGGTAAAACTGGCGCTGGCCGTGGCGACGGTGGTCGTGTTCGCTGGCTTCATCTTCCAGGAACGCCGGGCCGAGGCGCCGATCATCGACCTCGGCGCGTTTCGCCATATCGACCTGGCCCTGGTCAATCTGACCAATGTCGCCGTCAATTTGGCCGGCTTCTCGGTCATGCTGTTGGTGCCGTATTTCCTGGTAATGGCGACCGACCTGCCGCTCGCAATAAGTGGCACGGTTTTGGCGGCGGGGCCGCTCGGCATGATCGTCGCCGCCCAGGTCGGCGGCCAACTGGCCAACCGAATTGGCGCCAACCGTCTGGGCCTCTGCGGCGCGGTTCTGGTCGGCCTCGGCGTACTCACGATCAGCAGCTGGACCGAAGGTCAGGCGCCGGGTTTCATGATTGCCGTGCTGGTCGTACATGGCGCCGGCCTCGGCCTGTTCCAGGTCGCCAGTCTCGACCTGGTCATCGCCCAATTGCCGCGCGCCAATCGCGGCGTTGCCGGCAGCCTGGTCATGGTGACCCGGACGATCGGCATCGTGCTTGCCGCCAGCCTACTCATGCTGTTGTTCGTCTCGTTTGAAAACGCGGCAACGGCGGCCGGCGCAGAAACACCGTTCCTATTCGGTTTCCAGTCAACATTCCAGTTTACGGGTTTAGCGTTGTTGGCCTTCCTGGGCCTGACCTGCCTCCGGCCACGCCTATGGTTCGGCCGTACGGGCACCAGCATTTAGGTTGGCGGCGCCACGTGTCGCAGTGAGTCATAGGCACCGCGGGACATCTGAGATGAAGCACGAAAGCGCCGCCATCAGCAGAATACAGGTCATTTTTCGATTAGGTAATGGCAAAAATCTGTGCCGTTAGTATCAGCCGAGCAGGGATTTTGCCGCGCGGGTTATACCGGCTGCCCCGGCGCCGGCTTTCCTAGCGTTTCCCAGGCCTTGCCGGTGGCAACGATGCAGCTTTCGCCGCTCGGCCGGGTGACGATGATCGTCCAAGTACCGGATTCCGACGTCAGGAGCTCGAGCACGCCGCCATCGGCGATCATGCCGAGCGCTTTTGGGTCTTCGGCGGAACCCGTCGCCAGCTTATCAAGAAATTCGACGTGGTCACCGCAAAGCGTCACCGCAGAGGCAACGCCTTTGAAGCCAATGAACAGCGCCAAGGCAAGCAAACCGGCACCGACAAAGCGGATCGGCAGCGTCCGGGCGCTTGCTAGCACGGTGGTCGGATCCGTCATTGTTTCCTCCTATTGTTCGCCGTTGTCTGAAACATACGCCGCCGCGGCGCGATGGTCTGTGACGGTCCTCACAGCTCGCGGGTACTTGATTTGATGTGAATGCCGTTAGCCGTCAACCAACACCAATTTCATATGGCCGAGACGGGAGCGCGAAACCCAAAGCATTGGTCAGTTGAACAATTCCGTGTTCTGGCCGGATTCAGCGCTTCGGCCCATCGCAACCGGACCCATTACCGCGACCATTGTATCATGGAGGCTGGATTGAACGCTGAACAACTTGCGGATTCGCGCGGACGCTGCTTTACCCAATCGCGCTCGCAATGCCGGATCGCGGCGCAGCGCGTCAAGGGCCCGCGCCAGTGCTGTGGAATCTTCTGACGCTACAATGCGACCGGTGGCAGCGTCACCTACAAGATCCTTCATGCCACCGACGTCCGTGGCCACAAGCGGCAATCCTAAACTCATTGCCTCGATAGCGAAGCGGCTCTGTTGCTCGTGACGGGAGGCCAAGACCGCAATGTCGGCGGCGTTTACGATGTTCACCAAGTCAGCTCGTTGTCCCAGAAAATGAACGCGATCCTCAAGCCCGGCGCGTGCCACCTGAGCCCGACATTCCTTTTCGTAAGCCTGCTCGTGAGCGTAAGTCGCCTCGCCACAGATCAGCAACGTCAATTCCGGTACTTGCTGCAACGCGCTTATCAGAACATCGAAGCCCTTGACCGGCGACATCCGGCCAGCGGAGATCGCGACAACATCGGTTGCGCGCAATCCTAAAACGTCACGCATGTGCCTGCGGGTGCTAGTCACGTCAAGCGTATCAATATCGATAAAATTGTTGATCATTGAAATTCGTTCTGCGGGAAGCCAGCGTTGGACCATGGCACGCGCCTGCGCGGTGTGAACGATAACGTGTGACGCGCGGATACGGCTGGCGACGCAAAACACCAAATGACCGAACCAATATGGTTTTGACAATTCGCGCACGTCGCAGACCCAACGCGCCCGGTGCCGGTTGGCCGAGGCGGCCGCGATCAGGTGGCCTTTCATCGAAAAAGTATAGACGACATCGAAACCACCGGCATTGACTTCGGAACCGACGGCCCGACTTGCCCGCTGCAAACTCCTTAGCAGCCGAACAGCCAATACCGGACTGCGCAGTACGGTTTCCCGAGGTTCAAGCAATTCGGAGGCCGTTGGCAAAATATTCGTCGTCGCGCCATCGCGTGCCGCCGACCGCACCAACTCTCCGTCCGAAAAGAACAAGGCCGTAACGGCCGCGCCGCTCCGGATCAGGTGGCGGAGCAGCAACAACGCGCCACGTTCCGCACCGCCGAGCAGATCACCGGTATCATTGACCATGAGCACACGTGGCCGGCCCGCCACTTTTGACGTGTGGGGTTGGCGGTCCGAATCTGAGTTGGCATTTCTTGCGGGTGGCATGGATACGCTCATTAGGACAACATCTCGCCAAGCCAAACGATATCAAAAGTCTGACGGTATTGTCGTTACCCCGTCAAGCGCATGTGCGCTCGCTTACGCCTCGGACCGGTACGCGATCGGCTAGGCGGTTCTCGATCCCCTCCGGTTGTGCACCGCCGTTTGGACCGACGATACCCGTGGCACACGACCCGACGCGGACGCGGAGTAGCCCGCGGATTTGAGTTCTGGCAATCTGTCAGATGCTGGGCAAGAAAACACCGGTGGCGATGCGAACCAAGTGTATCGCCAGTAATCGGCGAAGTAATCCAAATCGGCGTTGAAACAAAAAACGATGATGGGAGCATACCAATATGACTGACACCTTCGACTTTGTGATCGTGGGCGCAGGTTCGGCCGGTGCGGTAATCGCGGCGCGCCTTAGTGAGGATCGCGACTGCACAGTCGCACTGATCGAGGCCGGAGACCGACCGCCTGCCCACGAACTTATGCCGGCGGCGGTGGCGAGCCTACAATGTGATCCCGAAACCGATTGGATGTTTACCGCCGATCCTGGAAACGCTGGGCTTGGCCTTCACGGACGTCGCATGCCGGTTCCGCGAGGTAAGATGCTCGGTGGCTCGTCCGGAATCAATTACATGGCCTATGTTCGCGGACATCCCGGCGACTTCGACGCTTGGGCAAATGCGGGCGCCGAAGGGTGGAGCTACCAGGAGGTGCTGCCTTACTTCCGTAAGGGCGAGGACCTCGCGCCGAGCAACGAGATCTCGACGGACCCGGAGGCGCACGGGACGGGTGGTCCCCTCGGCGTGTCGGTCCGCGCACCTGTTCTGCCCGCGGCCCGCGCTTTCGTCGATGCCGCCGAGGCCATCGGCATCCCGCGCGGCGACTACAACGGCCGGGATCGCGGCGGCCCCGCGGGCGTTACATCCCTGTTCCAGACCACGACCCGCCGCGGCATGCGGTCGAGCACCTATCACGCCTACCTGCAAGGCGAACCGGAAAACCGACCGAACCTAACCATCATCACCCGCGCCCATGCGACCCGTGTTCTACTGGCCGACACCGAAGACGGACCCACCGTTACCGGCGTAGAGTACCGGACGGAGGATGGCCAGACGCACACGGTTCATGCTGGTAAGGAGGTGATCCTCAGCGCCGGCGCTATCGGCTCACCTCAGCTTCTGATGCTCTCTGGCATTGGCCCACGGCGGGAACTTGAAGCGGCAGACGTGCCCTGTTTGCACGAGCTTCCAGCGGTCGGAAAGAACCTCAAGGATCACCTTCATTGCCTCCTCCTGTTCGACGCCCCCGGCCTTGGAACCAGTCTTGCCGAAGTGGGTGTTTCAGCCGGTCCGGATGCCCTGCGCGCACCGGCCGGTCCGTTGCCGGCCGATCCCGCGGATGACGTCTCCCTTACCGGTGAACTTGCGGCGTTGAAGGCGGAAGCTGAGCGACGGGTCGGCGAGTGGATGGAGACCGGCGAAGGTCTTGTCTCTTCATCGCTTTATGACGCGGTTGCCTTTTGTTCCACCGGCCTCGGCGATCCGCATAGCCACGACGCTCAGATCGCGTTGTATGCTTGCGGCTTCATTGAGAACACGGACGATGTGTTCCGGATCGACACGTCGTTGTACTTCGAGGACCCGGCGGATGGCCTTTCGCCGACCAAAGAACGCATGATCGTTCTGGCGAATCCTGTTTTGCCGAGAAGCCGTGGCGAAGTCGTGCTTGCCGGTCCTGACCCAATGGCGCCGCCGGACATCCGCCCCAATTACTTCAACGACCCGTACGACTTGAAGGTCATGGTCGCCGTAATGCGTAAGGCGCTCGACATCGTTGCCAACTGGCCGGGTGAGCCGAAGCCGGGCCAGCTTCACGTGCCACCCTTCTTGGCGCGAAAACACGGACATACGCCGGGAGAGCCGCCAAGCGACGCGCTTTTGGAGAACATGGCATTGCACTTCTCGCTGACCGTCTATCACCACAGCTGCACCTGCCGGATCGGCGACGTCGTCGACCCCCGCCTTAGGGTCTTGGGTGTAAACCGACTGCGGGTCGCCGATGCGAGCGTGATGCCAGAGATCGTCAGCGGCAACACCAACGCGGCCTCGATCATGATAGGGGAGAAAGCGGCCGAACTAATCGCTGGCGATAATGACATCGGCATAGCCGAGTTCGTCGGTTGACTGTTAAGACTGGGGTTCCGAATTCTGGGCCGGATAGATCGAAATCGACCCTGAGAATTACTTCCGCACAGGGCGCTCAGAGGGCGCTCAGAGATATTCAAAACCTCGCCGCCGTCTTTAACCCCGGAAAAGCCGGCTGAGTTCGGGAACATAGGCTTGGTCATGACCGGCTTCGGCGACGGCCGAGATCGCCGCCGAAACGCCATCGGCAATGACCTTGCTGGCGCCGGACGTCTTCACCATCGCGCGATAATAGTCGATATCCTTGATCGCGTTGGCGATGGCGAAGGGGACGTTGCCGCCATCGCCGGTCAGGATCTGCGGCGACAAACGCTCAAGCGCCACGCCGCCGCCGCCGCCCTTGGCTAGGATGTCGACAAATATCTCCGGATCGACCCCCGCTTCGGCGGCCTGCGCCGCCGCTTCGCTAAGCAGGGCCATGAATCCAATTGATACGTAATTGTGGAGCAATTTCATGCGATGTCCGAAGCCCACAGCGCCAACGTGATCAATGCTCTCGGTAAAGGCGTCGAGCACCGGCCGGACGCGAGCCAGATCAGCGCCATCGCCGCCAACCAGGATATTGAGCGTGCCGGCCCGGGCATGCTGCGCCAGACGGGTCATGGGGGCATCGAGGAAGGCGCCACCGGCCGCCGCGACCCGTTCGGCCATCCGTAACGTCGATTCCGGCAGCGACGTCGAGCAATCGACGACGACGGCGCCCGGACGCAGACACGTCAAAACGCCGTCCTCGCGTGTCAGCACATCCTCGACCTGGGGCGAGCCAGTCACACAGAGAATGATGACATCCGAGCGCGCCGCGATCTCGCCACCGGTGGGTAAAACCCGCGCGCCGAGCTCGATAAGATCGTCAACCGGCTGATTGCCCGGATGATCGAGAAGCGCGAGGGGAAAATGCCCGCGCTCCCGCAGGTTGTAGGCGATCCCGTGACCCATCAGGCCCACTCCGATAAGTCCGACATCCATGATAAGGGCTCCTTTTAACTGCGCCCGACATTAAAGGCCGAGCGAAACCGGCGGGATTTGCGCCACACAGAGCAGACCCTAGTCGTCTTTGCGGCCATGCTCAAATGCCGGTTATTGATGCTGTGGACGTCTCCCACCTACCGGCATCGCGATGTGCCAAGTCGTGATTTCCGTGAACCACGAGGAATTAGGAGCCGTCCAAGAGCGAAATTATCACAATTGGGATCGATATTGCGAAGGCTGTCTTCCAAATCCATGGCGGTGATGAAACAGGTGAAGTTGTTGTGCGCCGGCAACTGCGGCGGCGTTTGGAGCAGCGGCGTTTGGAGCGGCGGTTGGGAATGCACCGTACAGTTCAATCATTCTCCTTGAACCATGCGCCGGACCATTTGTTGGCCGCCGAACACATGGGTATGAAAATGTTCAACTTCCTGATTGGCATGTGCGTTGGTGTTTGCCATGACGCGATATCCGCTTTCCTCACGACGCAGGTCGATTGTTCTCGACCATGCACTCAAATCACGGTGGGCCGGATTGAACAAACCAACGCCGGGCCAGCCCAGGACGTTCTGCCTGGTGCCGAAACCGGGACTGTGCGCAGGCGTAGGGTCCGCCACTGATGTGCGCCCTGGCACACTTGGCAAGAGCTCCGGGAAACCAGCGAAAATTCGCCAATCGCAACCGGTTTTCGGGTCAAAGCACCGCGCGAAACCGGAAATGAGAATCGATTCCGCCCGCGGTGATGACATTGTCGCCCGGCGCCAACAGCTCCGTGTCTTTGCTGAAATGGTGCCCCAACAACACATCGTTGACCGATGTGCCGAGTTGGCTTTCCAAATCCCGCACTTGAACACCCGATGCATTCTTGAAGATGGCAAAATGGACCCGCGAAATCCGGTACGGCTTGGAATCATGCAGGGATAGGTCAATCTTGGCGCTCGGCGCCGATTCTCTTTGTCCCGGCATTCTGCCGACGACAAACGGATAGGTATTGACGACCAATCCTTCCGCTGGAATGGCATCCGCCAATGCAGGGGTATCGCCGAAAAGTACGATCTTAGACGGTGCCGGTCTTCCCCGCGACAAAGCTTGCACGGGATCGGCCGTCGCTGGCGGCCGTCCTGAAAGAACAGCCTCCGAATAGGCCTGGTTGATGGAGCCGAGGCGCTCGCTTAAGCGCGCGATGAGTTTTAGCGAGGTCTCGCTGTTTTCGCTGACGCGCCGCAGGAAATCGTCTTTCATGACCCAATCGACGGTCACGTCGGTATCGGCACGGACGGTAGCGCTCCGCGGGCGACCCTCGATCACGCCCATTTCACCGACGAACTCATCCTGGCCGATATGGCCGAGCACGACGGATCGCGCGCCTTCGCCTTTGACGACTTCAACGCGGCCTTCGATTACCCGGCAAACGGCATCACTCGGATCGCCTTCCCGTATTACGATGTCACCTTTGGAATAGTGGCGCCGCTGCATGTATTTGGCTCCTGACTGTTACAATACTAAAGCATGACCTCCGATTTTAGACGTTTGTGTACAGGCTCGCCACTTTGCTGTTCGCAAAGGCCGTTCTTTCCATGCCGGGCACCGGCGCTCGCAGCAGCGAAAAATGGCTGATTTATTGAATAAATGGCTGTTCAAAACCCTTCCCGGAGTGGGAAACTGACGCCACCTCTAACAGACCCATCAGGGGTACTTATGGTTAACCGCGGCTTCGACATTGCCGAATTTGAAGGCCGGCTTACACGGTGTCAGGCGCGAATGCGCGATGACGGATTCCAGGCTTTGATGCTCTGTACCGAGGCGGACGTTCGATATTTCACCGGGTTTCTGACCCAGTTCTGGGAAAGCCCAACCCGGCCTTGGTTCCTGGTTATTCCGCAATCCGGCAAGCCCGTGGCCGTCATACCGGAAATCGGCCTCGATTTGATGGCGCGTTGCTGGATCGACGATATTCGGACGTGGCGGTCGCCCGATCCGGTCGATGACGGCATTGGGCTGCTCGCGTCGACGATCCGCGAATGCGTCGGCGCCACCGGACGGTTGGGATTGCCCATGGGCCCGGAAACCCATCTACGTATGCCAGCGAATGATCTCGAGAGCCTGCGGCACGGCCTCGCCGGCGTCGAAATCGGCGATTGTGCGGCACTGATCCGAGACCTTCGCATGGTCAAGTCAGACGCCGAAATCGTCAAAATCGACCATGTCTGCACGCTTGTGTCCGATGTCTTTGAAAGCGGTCCGGCGCTGTTCTTCGAGGGTCAGGCCGAAATCGAGGCCTTTCGGGATTTCAAAATCGCCTGCTTACGAGCCGGTGTCGATGACGTCAGATATTTGGTCGGCGGCGCCGGGCCGGGCGGCTATGGCGACATCATATCGCCGCCAACGGACCGGCCTATCCGCGCGGGCGACGTGCTGATGCTTGATACCGGCGCCGTATTCGACGGCTACTTCTGCGACTTCGACCGCAATTTCGCCTTCGCCCACGCCGCCGACCCGGTTCGGCGCGCCTATGACGTGGTTTACGCCGCGACCGAAGCGGGATTGAAGATGGCGCGTCCCGGCATGACCTGCGCCGCGCTTTTCGATTGCATGCAAGCGGTTCTATCGCCCCACGCCGAGGAAACCGGCGCCGTTGGCCGATTGGGCCATGGCCTCGGCATGCAGCTCACCGAGTGGCCGTCCAACGTTTCCTTTGACCATACGGAACTGCGGGCCGGCATGGTGATCACCTTGGAACCCAGTCTGGTCTTCGCCCCGGGACGCATGATGGTCCATGAAGAAAACATCGTCATCGTCGCCGGCGGCGCCAGACTGTTGAGCCGGCGGGCGCCGCCGGAGATCCCAATTCTTTGACAGCAAGGTTTATCAGGGCTCTAGCTGTCGGAAGTGCTTTTCCAGCGCATCCGCCGCCCAACGGTTGCCCGCGACCGTCAGATGCCATTCGATCGGGAAACTGAAACCGTCCAGGACCGATAGGTCGGCCGGGCAGTAGTCGAGCAGGGTCTCGTGGGGGAACGTGAGGCCGGACCAGTCGGTGTCGTGTTTGCCGTCGCGGCATTCGCCCGGCCGCGCCATGAACAACAGCCTGAACGCCGCACCACGCGCCTCGGCCAGGGAACGGGCAAGGTTGAGCACCGTGTCGGTGTAGCGATCCAATTCTTCTTGGATAGACCAGGTGAAATATCGATCATAGATCCGACCGAAGATCAGCTCGGAATTTCTCAACACCAAGTCGGTCAGAAAGCGGCATTCGTCGCGCAGCGAAACGCGACGCCATTCGCCGTCTTCATAAAACGGAATGACTCTGTCGCCCCGGTTTCTCAAGAATCGGCCTTTACAGCGGTGCTTCCTATGAATGGTGTTGCGCGCCAAGCTTGAGGCTGTCGGGATAAAATACACCAAATCCCCATCGCGTATTTGGTCGAAGTTGTCCTCCATACGGAGAACCATCTGTTCGAGGCCATAGCCGGAAACACCATAATTCTGCACATTGAAGCGATGGTTGGTACGCTCGGCCAAGAGGTTCAACGCGGTATCGGCATTGGCGATGCCATGCCCGAAAATGTACGAAGCGCCAAAGACATGCAGCGTTTTGCCGGTCGCCGGATTCTGGGCAATCCGCTTTCGTCCGCGGTCGTCGAAAAAATATTGGACATCGAACTCTCCCGCGACAAAAGCGCGTCCGACGGCATTCGGGATCGGCGCCCAGACCAGCCTTTCGTGCGGTTGGTTTACGTTTTCAATGACACGCTCGACCGGAATGCCGGTCATCGGCCTGACGACCTGATCGCCGATATAGATCAAGATTTCTAACGCCAGCATCACTGGAATGAACAGACCCGCCAGGATCACTGAGCCAACGAAGCAGGCGCGCCACCCCGATCTCGCATGCCACAGGCCGAGGCCGATCACTGCCAACAAGTAGAGATCGGCCAACACGTAGAACGCCATATGCAAAAGGCGCCAATCGTCGAAGAACAAGCCATGACTGAGCGGATTGACGGCAAGCAACAGGCTGGCCGACACAATGGCGACATACAACGAAACCGATTTTGAAACCCGTTTTGTCGTCAGGAGGCGTTTCCTCCGTCACCAAACCAACACGCTACAACACGCTAGCGATCGGTCGACTCACTCATCCGTTAAACGGATGAAACAGGTTGTTGATTGAGATATAGCCGAAATGATAGCCGTTACGTCATCGCCTTCGCCAACCTTGTCTCCAAATATCACCGACTGAGTGGTGCCGAGCAGGCCCTGGGTCACGCTCTTCAATTGCTTTGGTTCCGTTACATATATGGCGTTTGTCGTGGCCGTGTTCTTGATTTCCTTATCCTCAAACTCAGTTTCGATGATCTTTTCGCCGTTCTGAAAACAAGTGACTTTCGCCTCACCGGCCCAAGCCGAACCGGCCAACAGCAAAATGGCGGTGAAAACAAGACTGCGCACGACCATCGCATGATCCTCCCGGTCATTTTTGTCTACGATTGGGCAAACCGTAGGGGCCGACGCCCAATGTGTCTAGGGGCGCCAACAGCACTTATTGTCTCAAAACTTTGCACGACCCCACGGCAAGCATGTACTGACCATAACAAGCGGCCTCTTGCCATAGGAAATCGGCGTTGCTGAAGCATGACTCATATTTGGCGACCGCTTTGTCGTAGCATTCGATCAGCACGGTGTCGTAAGGGTTCGGCGGCGCCGTGGCGACGATGATTAAAAACACAGAGACCACCAGGACGAAAAGCAAAAACGTTATCGCGGCGTGGGCCGGTTTGATCAAGGCAAACTCGGCCACGACGCGCTCCAAATTGAACGCCAATCCGCCAATCATCGCCGCGACCCGGGTAACGGTCGTGGGATGGGCGTTGTCACTCCGCTTCTCATTCGGCTTTTTGGCCTTCAGTTCGGTTGACGCTCTGTTCAACGATGCCGACAATTTTTTTAGCCGCTGGACGTCTTGCTTCATGGCACGGCGCGCCGCTTTCTCGGCTTGGGCGTAGCCGGGAATGGCGCGAACGGATGCCCCGCTCTTATCTTTGCGTAAGCGGTTCGCCAGGTTCTGTTTGCCTTCGCGCTTGGCGAGATCTTCGACGGCCGCCCTAAAGGCCGAAACCGACGCTGCGGATTTCGCGAGATAGGCAACGAAGTTCGCGGCCTGCTGGCGTGGATTGGTTCTGCCGAGCAAGGCCTTGACTTCGCGCAGCGATTTCTTGGAGGTCAAATCGGCCCGGCCGAGCCGGTCGACCTTGGTCATGATGCTTTGATGGTTGCGCGACTGACTTTCGTAAGACGCGGCAAAGGCCGGCGTCACCGGGGTCAAAAAACTGAGCGCCACGAGACTGGCCACGATCGCATGACCGGACCTGGCGAGGGCTTTCCAGAACCGATGTTTGCCTTGAATGCCTGTGCTAACCGTCATTGATCGCTCCTTTTCGTATAACGAACGCTGCTGGGCCCCATCGCCGCGGCACCGAGAACGGGCGTTGTTTGTATTGTGACAGCGTAATATTCGGAGTGAATTCGGCGTGACAGCGGCGTGAAAAATTCCGGGCGGCCCCGGGGCATTTTTATATGGTCCGTCGCCGGGGCTTGTCCGCGGGCGCGTGCGGCCCCGGCCGAAGCTTGTCTACTGAGCTAGGCGCGACCGGTGATGAATGCTTTACTGTTGCAACAACAATTGGAGATGTCGGCCAACACCGGCAGATTAAGGAAATGCCCAATCAGCCCATGGTCACGGCAGCGCAGCATATGGCGGTCGCCGGTCACTACTTGGCAGCCCAGGCGGCCTTCGAAATTCTTGAAGCCGGTGGCAACGCCATCGATGCTGGCGTCGCCGGCGGCATTGCGCTCGGTGTTCTGCATTCCGATCAGGTGCAATTTTCCGGCGTTGCGCCGATCATCCTGCGCCTGGCCGAGAGCAACGAAGTTGTGACCATTTCGGGCCTCGGTTGGTGGCCGGAGGCGGCGACATTGGACGCGGTCATGAGCGACACCAACGATCCGCACGTGCCCCTCGGCTTGAAGCGGACCGTGGTGCCGGCAGCACCCGATGCCTGGATCCTGGCGCTCAACCGCTTCGGCACCATGGGCTTCGCCGAAGTCGCTAAGGCCGCCACCCGCTTCGCCCGCGAAGGCTTCACCATGCATCCGCATATGACGCGCTTCATCACCAACGCCGAAGAAAACTATCGGCGCTGGCCCGACAACGCGGCGATCTGGCTGCCCAACGGCCGGGTGCCGCAGCCGGGCGAGCTGTTCGTGCAGTCCGATCTCGCTCGCTCCCTGCAATTCATGATCGACGAGGATCTCGCCGCCCGCGCCAAGGGTGGCCGCGCCGCCGGCCTGGCCGCCGCCCGCCACGCCTTCTACGAAGGCGACCTGGCGCGGGAAATGGTGGCCTTCCACGAGGCCAACGGCGGCCTGCTCCGGATGAACGATCTCGCCCGCTACCGTTCCGCCATCGAACCGGCCGTGCGCTACGTCTTTGGCGACTTGGAGGTCAATACCTGCGGGCCCTGGTGCCAGGGACCGGTGCTGGCCCAGATGCTGGCCATATTGGACGGCGCCGACCTCACTGAGCTCGGCCACAACAGCCTGGATTACATCCATCTGGTCGCCGAGGCCATGAAGCTCGCCCTGGCCGACCGCGAACGCTATTACGGCGATCCGCGCCATGTCGACGTGCCCATGGCGGGCCTGGTCGACCGCGACTATGGTGCCGGCCGGCGCGGCGAAATTCGGGCCGACAGCGCTTGGTCCGAGATGCCGCCGGCCGGCCGGCCGCCTGGTGCCGCCTGGGCCGGCGCGGACTTCCCGCTGCCGGAGCCGTCGACCGGTTTAGCCCCGGCACCGGCCGACACGTCCTATGTTTGCGCCGTCGATTCCCAAGGCAATGTGTTTTCGGCAACACCGAGCGACGTATCGTTCCAGGGTCCGGTCATCCCGGGACTGGGCTTCTGCCCCTCATCGCGCGGATCCCAGTCGCGTGGCGTGCCCGATCATCCTTGTAGCGTCGCGCCGGGCCGCAGGCCACGCCTGACCCCCAACCCGGCGCTGGCGCTGCGCCGCGACGGCGACGGCAAGCCGGTCTTCGCCATGCCGTTCGGCGCACCGGGCGGCGACGCCCAGGCACAAGGCATGCTGCAGGTGCTGTTGAATCACGTCGAATTCGGCATGGACCTGCAAGACGCGGTCGAGGCGCCGCGCTTCATCAGCCAAAGCCACCCGGATTCCTTCGCCCCGCACAATTATTATCCGGGCCGCTTGATCGTCGAAGGACGCATTCCGGAAACCGTGACCGACGACTTAAGCAGCCGCGGCCACGACATCGTTCGCTTGGACGACGTCTCCCATCGCGTCGCCTGCGTGCTCGCCATCGCCGCCGACCTGGAAAGCGGACTGATGTCGTCCGGCGCCGACCCGCGCCGACCGTCGCGCGCGGTCGGATTCTAAAGCGTATTTGACTTTGACCTACACATTCAGGGCTGCGACTGCGGCCCCGGCGCGATTAGCGCCGCCCCCGCGGAGCCGTGCGCCGTAGGCGCATTCGCGTGAGCGCAGCGAGAAGATCTGATTCGATGAAAATCGAAACAGATCTAAACGACCGGAGAGCTGCCGCCGTCGACGTTGATCGCCGTGCCGGTCACGTAGGACGCCTTATCCGAGGCGAGGAAACACGCCATGTTGGCGAACTCTTCGGCATCGCCCATGCGCCCGAGCGGCACGTTGCGGCCGGTGTCGGTAACGAACTGTTCGAAGCTTTTGTCGGACGCGACGCTCGCGTGGCGGCGATGCCACTGGTCGGTGACAAAGATACCGGTGCAGAGCGCATTGACCAAAATGTTGTCGGCGGCACCCTCACCCGCCAGCACCTTGGTCAGGGCCATGCCGGCGGCCCGGGTGACCACGGTCGGCGCGCCGCCGGCGCGCGGCGCCTTGGCGCCGGAATTCAACACGTTGATGATGCGCCCCCACTGGCGCTCCCGCATGCCCGGCATGGCGAGACGGCAGAGCCGAACGGCTGCCATCAGTTTCAGGTCGATGTCTTCCTGCCAGACCGCGTCGGTGATGCCTTCGAACTTACCGGTCTGCGAGGTACCAGCATTGTTGACCAGGATATCGATCTTGCCGAAATCACCTTCGACGGCGGCAAAAACACTGGCCAGTTGATCGCCATCGCGGACGTCCGTGGGATAGGCCCGGACCGTCGCCCCCGGCGCTGCGGCGGCGATCACGGCGACCGCCTCATCCAACACCTCGGCGCGGCGCGCGACCAATGCGACACCCGCCCCGGCGTTCGCAAATACCCGGCCCATGGCGCGGCCCAAGCCAAGGCTGCCGCCAGTGATCAGGGCGACCCGTCCGGTCAATGAAACGTCCATGCGTCGTACTCCTTGATTTGGATTGCTCTTCAGCGATTGAGACCGGCAACGAAACGGGCGATGCGATCGCAGGCTTCTTCGAGTTTCGCCTCGGGCGCCGACAACGACAAGCGCAGAAAGCCGGCGGCCGAGCGGCCAAAGGCATCGGCCGGCAATAGTGCCACACCGGTCTGGTCCAACAGCCGGTTGGCGAAATCTGGCGCCGAAAGCCCGGTGCCACGGCTATCGATCATCAGGAACATACCGGCGGCCGGTGCTTGGCAACTCAGTCCCGACATGGCGTTGACGGCGGCGACGACCCGGTCGCGGCGCGCCTGAAACGCGGCACGCATGGCTGCCGTCTCGGTTTGCGGACCGGTAAGCGCGACGACGGCGGCATCTTGAATGAACGGCACGCCGCCGAAAAACACGCATTCCACCATGCGGCCGAGGTGGCCCGCCAAATCACCCGGCGCCATCACCCAACCGAGGCGCCAGCCGCACATGGCATGAGACTTGGAGAAGCTGCCAATGACGATGGTGCGGTCGGCCAAATCAGGATGGGCGGCCGGTGACAGATGGCGGCCATCGAAGATCAGATCGGCATAGACCTCGTCGGAAATCAGCCAGAGGTCATGCCGGCGACAGAGCTCGGCGAGGCCGTCGATATCCCGCTGGCACAGGGTCGTGCCGGTTGGGTTGTGGGGGAAATTGATCAGCAGCGCACGCGTCGACCCATCGATCGCCGCCTCGATGTCCGCCGGGTCGAGACGGAAGTCCCGTTCCGAATTCAAGGCGACGCTCACCATCTGCCCGCCGGTGGCACCAATCGCCGGGCCATAGGTCGGGTAGGCCGGTTCCAACACGATCACCCGGTCGCCGGGATCGGTGACGCACATGAGCGAGACGAACAGGGCGGCCTGGCCGCCGTTGACGGCAATGACCTGCTCCGGATCGACATCGATGCCGGCAATGGTGCCGTAATGCCCGGCGATCGCCCGGCGCAATGGCTCGATGCCGCGCGCCGCCGAATAGTGGGTACGGCCACCGCGCAGGGCATCGATCGCCGCATCGACGATCGGCGCCGGCGTATCGAAATCTGGATCGCCAATGGACAGCACGATAACGTCCTCGCCCGCCTCCTCCATGCGCCGGGCGCGGCTATGCACCGCCCAGGCCTTCGAGCCTTCGCCGGCGATGCCGTCGACACGCCGGGCAAGCGGCAGGCCGGAGGCCAGCTCGATCGGCCGCGGCAGTGATGTTCCTGTCATGGCGTGTCTCGTCTAGAAAAATGTTGATCAATTCCGGCGGCCACAATTGTGGCCGACCGAGGGGCTGTCAAGGCGCGCCTTCAGGCCTTGTCGACGTTCATCCAAAATCGAAATGTGTCGGTATTTATAAATGGAATTGAATATTACTAAAAATTGCAATTTTGCTTAATTGCGAGTATTTTTTCGCATTGTACTTTCGTATTCGATGGGAGGTGCTCAGTGTTTCACCTAAAAAGATGCAGGTTTCCTCTAAAAAACCCATCCAAGGCTCAGTTGCCCGGTATTTTGGCCAGCATTTTAGCCTTGTCGGCATCGGTTGCTCACGCGGATCCTGACATCATCAAACCGACCGCGGGCGAAACCGTTTGCATAAAGGTCTTTGTGGAAGGTCAGGCCAAGGTCAGAGACGGCCTTCGATTGGGGGTTTTGGTTCAGCCGCGCGGTTTTGGCAACAATTACTGGCCACAAAATTGGCCGGTCGTGCGACAGAGCGGCAAATGGGACACTTTAACCTTCATCGGTAACAACACCGACCAAGGCCTGCAGTTTCGCGTCGTCGCCGCCTATTTCTACCCGGCAGCTCAGGCGAAAATTAAGAAGTATTTCGATGACGGCAAACGAACCGGTGACTGGCGACCCATTCCCTTCCCACAACCAGCGGCGCCAAACTTGGATGAAGTGACCGTCGTTCGCGGGAATTGTTAGTGCCGCGCCAGCTTGACTTGGTAACGAGAAACCTGAACAAAAGCACCGATTGAGACAGAGATCGGTGAGGATCAGTGACCGCATACGTGGCGCGAGCCGTGATCGGGAGCGCCAGGGCGCCGAGCGGACATTTGACATGCGCCGAGGCCGAGACCTGAACGGTGATCCGGGACCTATCGCGCCTCGGCGCCACCAGCTTCGATCTCATCATCATCGGCGGCGGCATCTATGGCGCCGCGGCGGCCTGGGAGGCGACTTCTAGGAGTTTGTCGGTGGCGCTTATCGAACGCGCCGATTTTGGTCATACGACCTCCGCCCAGAGCTTGCGCGTCGTGCATGGTGGCCTCCGGTATTTGCAGAACTTGGATATTCCCCGTATCCGGGCCACGGACCGGGAACGGAAAATTCTGATGCGGATTGCGCCCCATCTGGTGCGCGTCCTGCCGATCTTGTTGCCGACTTACAACCGCGGCATTCAGCGCCGGCCGATTGTCGGCGCGGCGCTGGCGGCGCACGAGTTGTTGTCTTGCGACCGCAATCATGGCATCCGCGATCCGGACAAGCGGATCCCGATGGCGCGATTGGTTTCCAAGCGGGACTGTTTACGTCTGGCGCCGGGGCTGGCGACCGCGGGCCTAACCGGTGGGGCGATTTATTACGACGGTCAGACAACCAACGCCGAGCGGCTGACCTTGGCCTATGTCCGAACCGCGGCGAACCATGGCGCCGTTGTCGCGAACTACGTCGCGGCCAACGGATTTCTGCGGCACGATGGTCGCATCGTCGGCGTCTTGGCAACAGACCTGCTTACCGGTCGGTCAATCGACATCCGGGCGAAGGCCGTCCTCAACACGGCGGGGCCGTGGGTCGATGATGTGATTGCGACACCGGGCGGCATCGATCGGCCGCGCCCGCCGGCGCGCTTTGTGAAAACCATCAATATCGTGACTCGGCCCTTGACCGAGGCCCACGCCATCGCGCTCACGGTGCCGCGCCGGGACGCCAAGGGCAACGCCGGCATCGGCGGCCGACTGATCTATATCTTGCCCTGGCACCGTAGCTCCAATATAGGCTCGGCCCACTTTGTCGACAGCGGCGACGCCGACGCTTGCACGGCAAACGCCGCCGACATCGCCGCATTGCTCGACGATGTGAACGCCGCCTACCCGGCCGCCGGCCTTACGCCGGACGATCTTCGCTTGGTCCGCACCGGTCTGGTTCCCGGCGCCGAAACCGGGCCGCCTGACCCCTATCGCACGGCCCGCCACCATCGCATCATCGATCACGGCAGCGAGGGCTCGGAGGGCCTGGTTTCCGTGGTCGGCGTCAAGGCGACGATGGCGCGCCACGTGGCCGAGAAGGCGGTGTCTCTGGTGGCCGGTAGGCTGGCGACACACGTGGTACCGTCGCAAAGTGCTCACTTACCGCTGCACGGCGGCGACATCGAGAATTATGGCATCTATTTGAACAAAATCCTGCGACGGCGGGCCTTAGGGCTGGCGGATGCGCCGCTGGAACAGTTGGCCCGAAACTACGGGGCGGACATCGGCGCGGTCCTGCGGCTGGCGGAGCAGCACCCCGAACTCGGAAAAACAATGGCTCGCAGCAGCCCAATATTGCGGGCCGAAGTCGTTCACGCGGTCAGAAGCGAAATGGCGCTGACCCTCGACGATGTGGTCTTGCGGCGGACCGAGATGGCAAGCGCCGGCCATCCCGGAGCCCAGGCCTTGCAAACGGCAGCGCAGTTGATGGCCGAGGAACTCGGCTGGGACGCAGAGACCACGCATCGAGAAACGGCGGCAACGGAGCGTGCGCTCGACCGGGCGCATGCCAAGCCGCACGCCGGCCTCAAGGCCGATTAGGATGAAGGTGCTGCTGCTGTCTCCGCAACCCTACTACAGCGAGAGAGGCACGCCGATCGCGGTCGACCATGTCGTCCGGGCGCTGTCCGAACGGGGCGATCACGTCGACGTCTTAACCTACCATCTGGGGGCGGATGTCGAATACGCCAACGTCCGGATCCACCGAATTCCACCGATTGGGTTCGTGCGCGACGTGCCGGCCGGTCCGTCGATCCGCAAACTGCTCTGCAGCTCGATATTGTTCCTCCATGCGCGGCGTATGGTTCGCGAAGGCCGGTTCGATGTGATCCATGCCGTGGAGGAAGCAGCAATCGTCGCGGCCATGATCCGCGGCAGTCAAGGCACGCCTTTCGTATATGATATGGATTCCTCGTTACCGCAGCAAATCGTGGCGGCCTACCCGATTTTGCGGCCACTAACCGGGTGGCTTCAGCGCTTGGAACGGCAGCTGGTCCAACGTGCAGCCGTCGTCCTGGCCGCCTCGCGACCGGTATCGGAGGTGGCGCGGTGCTATCGCAGCAACGGTGTCGTGCGGTTGCCGGACATCTCCTTGATAGAACAAAAGGCAAAGACCCTGGAGCCCGGGCTGCGGGATCTGTGCGGCGCCCGTGGCCCGTTAGCCCTCTATGCCGGCAGCCTCGCCAAGAACCGCGGTATCGCGCTCTTGCTCGAAAGTTTTGCGATCGCCCGGAGCGGCGGCGCCGACGCCCATTTGGCCGTCATCGGCGGCACACCGGCCGAGATCGAGGCCTATCGTAAACAAGCAGAGCGGCTGGGTTTGGCGCCATCGACAAGCTTCCTCGGACCGCGCCCAATCCGCGATCTAGGCGGTTATCTGGCCGAGGCCGACATTCTGGTGTCGCCGCAAACCGAGGCCGTGAACACACCGATGAAACTCTATTCCTACCTCGCTTCGGGCAAGCCGATCCTGGCTACCGATTTGCCGGCGCACAGAGCCGTCGTCGACGACGGATCGGCAATGCTCGCCGCGCCGCGGCCTCAGGCCTTCGCCGAGGCATTGTTGGCACTGCTTGCCGATCCGGGCCGTTGCCGCCGACTTGGCGAGCAGGCACGCACCATCGCCGGCCAGGGCCACGACTATCAGGATTTCCGCCGGGTACTCTGGGGGGTCTATGACGACCTCGAGCGACCGCGCCGAGTTTGTTGACAGAGCGGCCAAAGTCTTGGGACAGTCATGGCCCCAACAAGGACCACGGAACCGCGTTGCCATGACCGAAGCCCTGGCGCGATCATTCGACATCAATCGCTTGCCGCCGGAATTTCTCGACGATCCGTTTCCGACCTATCACGCCTTGCGGAACCACGATCCCGTCCATCAAAGCCCGGACGGATCGTATTTTCTGACCCGCTACGATGACGTGATCGGCGTCTACAAGGACTTCAGGGCCTGGAGTTCCGACAAAAAGGTCGAGTTCAAGCCAAAGTTCGGCAACAGCCCGCTTTACGAGCACCATACCACCAGCCTGGTGTTCCGGGACCCGCCGGACCATACCCGAATCCGCCGGCTATTCGGCCCGGCCTTCACCCCGCGCGCCCTTGGCCTGTTGCAGCCCAGGGTCGAGCGGATCGTCGACGGCTTTATCGATCAGGCAGCAAAGGACGGCGGCATGGACGTCATCGCCGACTACGCTTTCGCGCTGCCCGTCGAACTGATCGGCGACATGTTGGGGGTGCCGCGGCCGGACCGCTGGCGCCTGCGCGACTGGTCGCTGGCCATCCTCGGCGCGCTCGAACCGGTGCCGACGGCGGCGCGGCTCGAAGCCGGCAACCGCTCGGTCGACGAGTTCAAGGCCTATTTGCGCGACCTGATCGCCGACCGACGGCGCAATCCTGGCGACGGATCCGACGGAGAGATATTGAGTGCGTTGATCGCCGGCGAAGACGACGACGCCATGACCGAAATCGACCTGCTGCATCAATGCATCTTTCTACTCAACGCCGGCCATGAGACGACGACCAATCTGATCGGCAATGGCGTCCACGAGCTGTTGCTGCAACCGGACCAACTGGCGGCGCTCCGGGCCGATCCCGACCTGATCGAAACCTGCGTCGAAGAATGCTTGCGTTATCAAAGCCCCAATCAGTTGGGCAATCGCCGGGCCTTGGTTGATTGCAATGTCGGCGGTGTCGACATGCCAGCCGGCACGTTGGTTACCATGGGCATCGGCGGCGCCAACCGCGACCCGGCACAGTTCCCCGACCCGGACGCATTCGACATTGCCCGCAGCCCCAACCGACACCTCGCTTTCGGCATGGGCATTCATATTTGCGCCGGCAACTCCTTGGCGCGCATGGAGGGAACCGTCGCTATCGCCCGACTGTTCGCACGCTTCGGCCACACCGAAATCACCGGGCCCGTCGTGCGCGGCGGCCGCGCCCGGTTTCGCGGCCTAGCGTCGCTGCCCATCGCCGTTGCATAATCGGACGCATTCGTACAATCAATTCGGGAGACAAAGATGGGCTTAATCGACGGCGTGGCCGCGACACAGGAGGACATGACCCGGTGGCGGCGGGATTTGCATCGGAAACCGGAAACCGCCTTCGAGGAACGCTGGACGTCGGACTATATCGCCGAACGTCTGACTGAGTTCGGCATCGAAATTCATCGCGGCCTGGCCGAAACCGGCATCGTCGGTGTCATCCACGGCAAGGGCGGCGGCAACCGCGCAATCGGTTTGCGCGCCGATATGGACGCCCTCGATATTTTGGAGGCCAACACCTTCGATCACCGCTCCCAGCATGACGGCAAGATGCACGCCTGCGGCCACGACGGCCATTCGACAATGCTGCTCGGCGCCGCCAAGCACTTGGCGGAGACCCGCAATTTTTCCGGCACGCTCTACGTGGTTTTCCAACCGGCCGAGGAAAACGAAGGCGGCGCCGGCGTCATGGTCGAAGAAGGCATGTTCGATCAATTTCCCATGGACGCCATTTACGGCATGCACAATCGCCCTGGCCTGCCGGTCGGCAAGATGATCATGCGTGCCGGGCCGACCATGGCCGGCTTCGACATTTTCGACATCATTGTCGACGGCTACGGCGGCCACGGCGCCATGCCGCATCAAACCGTCGATCCGGTCGTCGTGCAAGCGCATCTGGTGACGGCGCTGCAGACCCTGACGAGCCGCAATCTGAATCCGCTGGAATCCGCGGTGGTCAGCGTCACGCAGGTCCATGGCGGCGACGCCTACAACGTTATCCCACAGCAAGTGAAGCTTTCAGGCACGGTCCGAACCTTCAAACCCGAGGTCCAGGACTTGGTCGAAGCCGGCATCAAGCGGATCGCCGCCCATGTCGGCGACACCTTCGGCGCCAAAGTCGACGTTGCCTACGATCGCCGCTATCCGCCGCTGTTCAATTACGCCGATCACATGGCGTTGTGCCATAAAGCGGCAATCGACGTGTTCGGCGAAGACAATGTGAGGAACGACGCCCCGCCGGTCATGGCATCAGAGGATTTCGCCTTCTTCCTGCAAGCCAAGCCGGGCTGCTACGTCAATATCGGCAACGGCGAAGGCGACGAAGGCGGCTGCATGGTCCATAACCCGAACTACGATTTCAATGACAAGGCGTTGAGTTATGGCGCCAGCTATTGGGTAACGCTGGCCGAAAATCTGCTGCCGCTTAAGGGCTGACCGCGATAGGCAAACAATTCTTCCTCGGCCAGTGCGCGCCCCGGCCGAGGAAGCTATTGAGGTACTTGAAAGTACGCAACTTGTGCCGCGTCCCGTCGAGGGAGGGACGACAGATCCGCGGCGGCGAAACGCTCACTCGGTTTTCGCCATCAGGTTTTGACACGCGATCAACATGTTGGCGAGCCGAGCCCGGCGTTGGATTTCGGTTTCCTCTCGCTGGCGCGGTTGCTCCGCGACAACGCTGCTTGTTTCCGCTTCCGTTCTGCGGACCGCCAATACTACCGACATGTTATGCGCTCCCCTACCCGATTGTTGCCCGATGAAGGCCTTTGAGGTGCGTCCATTGCGGCCTTCGTATGGCAGTGATTATGTAATCGCCAACGTGCTCTGCATACTACAAAATCTGATAGGCAGAATTTTTATATAGTTCTCGTATTGATCGAGACGGCGCTTGCAACCAATTTCGCTATCGCAGAACCCCGTGTCGGCGCAGGACTTCGACCATCTCCGTTTGGCCCTGCGCTCGGGCTCTGGCAAGTGCGGTCATGCCGACGTCGTCGCGGGCAGTCATGTCGGCGCCGGACCGCAACAGCGTTTCCACTGCCGCGACGTGGCCGTTGCGCGCCGCCGTCATCAAGGGCGTGCCCTGGAACTCGCCGCCCCGGGCTTCGATATCTGCACCGTGGCGCAGCAACAGCGCGATCACCACGGCATGGCCTTCCAACGCAGCGAGATGCATCGGCGTGCCACCGCTCGACGACGCCGAACTAGGCACCCCTTCGGCCAGCAAAAGTTCGGCGACACCACCATGGCCGGCGGCGGCCGCCATGTGCAGCGGCGTAAGTCCGCCGACCGCGCGGGCGCCGACTGCGGCGCCCCTGGCCACCAACAGGCGCACGACAGCGGTTTGACCTTGGCGTGCGGCGAGATGCAACGGCGTCGCGGCGTCAAGTTCGGCCCGCCTGTCGATATCGGCGCCGCGGTCGAGCAGATAACCGACCAGCTCCAGATCGCCGGTCGCCGCGGCTTCGTGCAACAAGGTATCGTAGACGAAGCCCTGCGCTGCGGCCGCTGCGGCCAAGGCGACGGCCAGGACGGTGGCCGCCAAATTTTGTATGACATGGCTAGTCATCAGATTTCACACGGACCACGAATCGACATCCTGTACGCCTGAGAATACCTCATCTCTGGCAAAATTTCTCCGCTGCCGCCTCCAAATCACCGCGGTGATCGATTATACTTGAGGCGCTGGCGGCGAACCGAGGGGAAGAGGCAATGGCGTTGAAGTTAGGTCTGATGACGGGCTATTGGGGAGCCCAGCCGCCGGCAGATTTGATCGCAGTCGCCAAGCGTGCCGAGACGCTCGGCTATTGGGGCTTTTTCACCGCGGAAGCCTATGGCTCCGACGCCTTGACGCCGCTCGCTTGGGTTGGCGCCCACACCACGAAAATCAAGCTCGGCACGGCGATCGTGCAGATATCGGCCCGCACGCCGACCGCGACCGCCATGCATGCACTGACCCTGGATCACCTCTCCGGCGGCCGCCTGGTGCTCGGTCTCGGCGTCTCGGGCCCGCAAGTGGTCGAAGGCTGGTATGGCCAACCGTTTGCCAAGCCACTAGCCAGAACACGCGAGTATATCTCCATCGTGCGCCAGGTACTGGCCCGCGAAGCGCCGGTGCACAATGCCGGGCCGCACTATCCGATCCCCTACCCGGCCGAGGCGGACGGGTCCTGGGGCCTCGGCAAGCCGTTGAAGCCGATCACCCACCCGTTGCGCGCCGACATACCGATCTTCCTCGGCGCCGAGGGGCCGAAGAATGTCGCCATGGCCGCGGAACTCTGCGACGGCTGGTACCCGCTTTACTACTCGCCCATGCGCGAGGAGGTTTACCGGGACTCGATCGCCGATCGCAGCGCCGATTTCGAGATCATGTACCCCATGCAGATGCAGGTCACCGACGACGTTGAGGCTGGCCGGCTGTCGGTCAAACAAAATTTGGCGCTCTATGTCGGCGGCATGGGCTCGCGCGACCGCAATTTTCATAACGAGCTGATCGTCCGGCTCGGCTTTGGCGACGCCGCCAAGAAAATCCAAGATCTCTATCTCGACGGCAAAAAGGCCGAGGCGGCGGCCGCCGTGCCCGATGAATTGGTCGACGAGATCGCCCTGGTTGGCCCCAAGGATCGCATCAAGCAACGGCTCGCCGCGTGGCAAGACAGCGCCGTCACCGGTCTTTTGGTCTGGCCGAAGACCGAGGCCGACCTCAACACTTTTGCCGAACTGGTTCTGGAATAGGCCGATGCCCGAAGCACCGAGGCCACTGATCGACGGGCCGTCGGCCTGGTATGGCCCGGACCTGGAGAAGTCCGCCGTATGGCGCCATGATTTGAGCGCCGTGGCGCTGGACGAAATCGACGCGGCGCTGGCTCACGTTGAATCCGGCGGCAAGCCGCTGATCGATGTCGGCCGCGACGACTTTCCGTTACCGACGCTTGGCCCGCAGCTGCTGGCGCTCCGCGACGACCTGTTGGACGGGCGCGGATTCACGGTGTTGCGCGGGTTGCCGGTCGATCGGTATGACCGGCGCCAAGCGACGACAATCTTCTGGGGCGTCGGCGCCTGGATCGGACGGCCCCGATCGCAGAACGCAAATGGCCATTTGATGGGCCATGTGTGTGACCTCGGTTATGATTTAAACGACCCGGCGGTTCGCATCTATCAGACCAGCGAGCGCCAGACCTTCCATACCGATTCCTGCGACGTCGTCGCCCTGATGTGCTTGAAGACGGCGAAGTCCGGCGGCCTCAGCGCCTTGGTTTCCTCCATGACCCTCTATAACGAGATGGCACGGCGGCAACCGGAATTGGCGGCGGTGCTGTTTCGGCCGTTCGCCACGGACCGGCGCGGCGAAGTGCCGGCCGGCCAAAAACCCTATTTCGAGATTCCCGTATTCAATGATTGTGAAGGCCGCCTCTCGGCGATCTACCAACGCAGATATATCGATTCGGCGCGGCGCTTCGATGACGTGCCGCCGCTCAGCAAGCAGGAAGCGCAAGCGCTTGACCTGTTCGACGAGTTGACCAACGACCCGGCACTCAACCTCAAGATCGCCTTCGAGCCCGGCGATATGCAGTTCGTTTGCAATCACGTGATCCTGCATGACCGCACCGCTTTCGAAGATTGGCCCAACCCCGCCGACCGCCGCCATTTGCTGCGGCTCTGGCTCTGCCCGGAAATCGGCCGCCCCCTGCCGCCCGCCTACGCCGCGCGGTACGGATCAACGACGATCGGCGACCGCGGCGGCATTCATGTGCCGGGCACACAGCTCACGGTGCCTTTGGAGCCGGTCTAGATCTTGAGATCGCGTTCGACGCGGGCGATCCATTTATTCACCGCCGTGTAGGGCGCCAGGTCGAACCCGCCTTCCGGCGCCAGGCGGGTGTATGCCACCAGTGCGATGTCGGCGAGGCTCAGGCGCTCGCCCACCAAATAGGCGCGGTCGCCGAGGCGTGCGTCCATGAGCGCCAGCGCCTGGCGCCCACGCTCGCGTTTTTCCGGATCCAACTCCTCGTCGGACATGCCGAGATAGAGTTTCTGAAACCGGCAAACGGCAATATAGGGCTCGTGGCTATACTGTTCGTAAAACATGTACTCGAACATCCTGGCCCGATCGAACCGATCATTCGGGACCAAATCCGAGCCTTCGCCCAAGTAAGTAATGATGGCATTGGATTGGGCCAGAACGCGGTCGTCATCAAGTACGACGGCCGGCACCTGGCCGGCCGGATTGCGGGCCAGAAATTCAGCTGTACGGCTGCCGCCGGACATGATGTCGACGTCTTCCCAGTCGTAGGCTAGCCCCAAATAGTCGGCGGTGTATTGAACCTTGAGGCAGTTTCCCGAGCGCCGGTCGCCATAAATTCGCATGCAAGGGTCTCCCATTCCCAAGCGCCAAAGGCTGACGCCGCGGTGAATTCTATTCCCGCATTTTCCGAATGAATACCGATATGTCGACACCCCAAGGCGTGATAATGTCTGCGCCATGACAGGTGCCGTCCAAATTCGCCCCTTTGCCGCCGCCGACCGGCCCGGGTTGTTGGCCTTGGTGCGTGAGCTGCAGGCGTTCGAAGGTGACCTCTACGATCGCATGATCCCAGCCGAACAAATCGGCGATGCTTATATCGAAGGGCTGTTGGCCGCCTGTAGACAGAAAGACGGTCGCCTGCTGGTGGCTGCCGAAGGCAATACGTTGATCGGATATATGGCCGTAATGTTGGCCGAAACCTCCGACCATTCCCATGATGAGGTCGCCTATACCTACGCCTATGTCCAAGACTTGGCGGTGACGGCAAGCCATCGCGGCAAAGGTCTCGGCTCCCGATTGCTAGCCGTGGCGGAAGATTTGGCGCGGACGGCTGGTGTCCGCTGGATCCGGCTTTCGGTGTTGGCGGATAACAGCAATGCCGTCGATGCCTACGACAAGGCCGGGTTCCGTCCGCTCTTCTCAATTATGGAAAAACCGCTCAATCCTTAATTGGATTCGTTCGGCAGCAAAGCACGCCGGCGGGACGTGTCGCAAAAGCTCTTGCCACTTGGGCATGCACGGCAATTCACCATACTGGTGAATTTTTTATTGACAGATTCATCACCAATATGGTGAATTCCGGGTAAGCAAGGTGCGATTCGAATTTGGGGCTTTTGATGCCGCACGTGGGGTTCACTCGGGTGTTTCTTGGAGGAAATTCATGGCTTATGACGGGGGCGGGCTACGGGTTATCGGCGCTTGCCGCGGCTTCGCGCTGTGGCACTATGCCAGCAGCGACGGCTTGCCGGATATTCTTGGTCCCGGTTATTTCAACGACGCTTTCGGTCTGATCCGCGCCGGCCACCACCTGCATGTCAGCGCCCGAATTGCACTGGATGACGATGGGCACTGGCTCGCCGCCAGGGATCACGCCTTGTTGGCGGTCACGTTGGCCCGCCGCGACGTGGTCACGGTCTCACCACTCGGCATGGCATTGAACGGATCGGAGACGGCCCATGCTTAAGATATCCTCGGTACAGCAAGTTCGGATCGGCGGCCTGCAAACCCGGATGTTGAATAGGGGTCGGCATTTCTACGCTATCCAGCCGGGCTTTGACGGCGCGCCGCCGCGGCGCTGCCAATATATCTCCGGTGACCCGAGCGCCGACGAGGCTTGCAAATGCGGCTATCCAGCGGTTTCCGGGTCGGCCTATTGCGCCCATCATCACCGGCGCTGTTGGGTGCCGGAACGCGACCATCCGTATTTGCCTGTAACCGATTTTACGTCCGGGCAATGGAACAACCCGACGCGGCACGCGCCGCCGGCCCAAACCGCAACCACGCCGCTGGTCTATGCGGAACGGCTGCGGCCACAAGACCTGCCGGCGATGGATGACCTGGCCGCCGCCGCACAGGCCGCCGGCATGATTGTCGATTTTGTCCATCTTTTGGCGGCGGGAACCCTATTTGGCTGCCGCGACGGCGACGGTCGCCTGATGGCGTTGTTGCCACTGCTGCCGTGCCAAACCGGACCTTGGCGCCTAGGTCCGCTGCTGGTCCGGCCGGAAGCGGATAGCGAGGAACACGGGGCGGCGCTGGTCGGTGCGGCGCTCGCCGCCGCCGGCGATCGTCCGCTGACCGCTGTTGCCGACCCACGGTTCGGCCGCTGGTTTCATCAGTTCGGATTCCGTAAAACCGACGGGATCTGCCGCTGCCGGCGACAGGCGCGCGGGCCGGCCGAGGGACTCGGCGAGGCCTCCGGCGACAGTCTCAACCCGGCGCATTTGCACTTGCTTCAGATGCTTGATGCCGACGCATGGCGCGGCGATCGGGGCGCCGTGCTCGCCGCGCTCTGGAACCGCCGGTCCACCGCCGTACTGCAAGCCACAAACGAAGGCCAAACCGCCGGATACGGTATCATGCGACCGTTGGTTGATGGACAGTGGATCGGGCCCGTCGTCGCATCGACGGCAACCGCTGCCGCGGCGATCGTTGTCGGCTTGACCGGTCAATCCGGCGGTGACGCCGTCTCGCTATGGGTCAACGCTTCGCGCCGCGACCTCAGGCGCCAGCTCGCCGCGCAGGGTTTTCGGACCATCGAACTGCTTGACGTGCTGGTCCGCCGGCCACAGCCAGCCGAACAGGAAGACGGCGCCCGGCTCCAAATTCTTGCCGATTTGGCATTCGGATGATGGATCGACCCATTGGCTCGGACACGGCCAACCAGGACCAACCTTTGTCTCGGCCGCCCGGCGCCATCCCACTCGCCAACCTGACTTCGGTGGAGCGCCGGGAATCCTATTTGGCCCTGTCCTTTGACCGCCGCGCCCCCATCCAGCCTTACCGGCCGCCGGGGCCCCGTCGACGGCTCGACAACATTTGGTGGCACCCCGGCGCTTGGCTGATCGCCGTCATTCACCCTACGGCGACACGCGATCGCTGGACCGAAATATGCGGCAAGGGCACCTGGTCACTGGCTTGCAGGCAGGCGGCAGACGGCTTGACGATTGGCTTTCATCTCGATCGCCCCGCTACGGGCGGTGCGTTTTATGAGTGGCATATCGCCGCGCCAACACCGCCGGTTCTGACCTTCGACATCGACTGGCGCTCGGGGGATTCAACCATGCCGGTGGCGCGGGTCAACGGGCGAGCGTTGGCGCCAATGTCGACGGTGGAAGCCGGCCGGCTGACCGACGACGGCACCGATGACTTCGTGATCGGCGACGGCGCTGGCGCGGTATCGGCGTTGGCGATTTGGCCGCGCGGCCATCTGCCGCGACCGGCACGGGAGCGTTTGCGTCAAACCCTGCTGCGGCAGGCGGGCATCGCCGGGACAGCCCGGATGCCTGCCGGTGCAACTGACGGCGACAGCGCGTTCTTCATGCTCGATGTCGAAGACGGGCTTGAAGTCGCCCACCGAGACCGGGTGGTCGGCTGGCGCCACAAGGCGGCGACCGAGATCTGCTTCCACGGGACGTCGAAGATGGATGCGCCACGGCTGGTTAAAGCAAACGCCGGCGCTGTCGCCTTCGCCAAGAGGACCATCCCGCTCAGATATTCAATTCTGACCGGTCGTCAGCTCGACAATATATGGCACAGCGACGGCGCCGCCCTGATCGGCGCGCTCGCCATCGCGCCGTGCACCAAAGGCAGCCGCCGCCAGCCTGCTGTTTTGGTCGACAAAGGCAGCTGGCGCATCCAAATCGACCAACAATCGTGCCAGGCCACCCTGGTCTTGGACAAACCCGGACCAGCCGGCCAGTTTAAGTATTCTTGGCCGATGCCCATCGACGGTGACTGGCACGTGCTATCGGTGTGCTGGAGCGCCGGCACCGGTGCCGGTCCGGCGCCGGCGGTGCGGCTCGATGCCGAGCCGGTCGCGACATTCAGCGAAGGAACGCCGGGTCCCCTCGCCTATGACGGCGACGACGACTTTCTCATCGGCAATCGCGACGACGGCGACCGCGGCCTCTGCGGCCGCATCGCATTGCTCGGCTGCTGGCCCTTGGAGGCGCTCACCGATATGGACGTGGCGGATTTGGAAACCAGATTCCTGTCGAAGATCGCCGGCGGCTAACCGTCGACCCCTTTGCAGGTAAAGATCGTGGTGTGGGTCGCGCCGGCATTGTCCGCGGCAAGGCGCGCGGTGCGGCCGAATTTGGCGCAATGCTTGCGCGCCAGTTCGGTAATATCCAAGATGGTGGCATTATCGGTTACCCAGGTAAAGGACACCGCATCCTGGTCGGCGGTGATAACCTTCGGTGCCGGCGCGGTTGAACACGCCGCCAGGAGGACTGCCGCCGCCACCGGCAAGAAGCAAATAGCCTTCATCTCACGCTCCACAAAACACAACCTGCCTTTTGAGTTTATACCTCATGGGAGCATATCCGTGCAATTGATTGATTCGACACGAAAGGATCCCGTGCGCAAATTCGTCAGCATTATGGTAGATTGGCGCTGAATGCTATCGCCACGCGACTTAAATTGGTGCTGCACGGAAAAGGTCAACCATGTCGGTAAAACTTTATGCGATCACCTGCGGGTGGCTCACCATGCCGCTCGGCGCCCTCTTACGCGGCGAAAAGGGCCGCTTGAAGGTACCGGTGCCGGTATTCCTGATCGACCACCCGCGCGGCAAGGTGTTGTTCGACAGCGGCATCAATCCGGCGGCCCTGACGGGCGGCGACAACTATCTCGGCGCCAACGCCAAATTCATGACATTGCACGTGGAACCGGCGGATACGGTATCGGCGCAATTGGCGCGGATTGATATCGATCCGGGCGACATCGACTATTTGGTCAATTCCCATCTGCATTTCGATCATTGCGGCGGCAATCAATTGGTAAGCGACGCGCCGATCCTGATTCAGGAGCCGGAACTGGCGTCAGCGCGCGAGTCCGATCCCGAACAACCGACTGGCTACTTGGCCGAAGACTTCGAAACCGGGCAGGATTTCAAACTGTTACGCGGTGAACACGACCTGTTCGATGACGGCAGCGTGGTCTGCCTGCCGACCTACGGTCACACCGCGGGACATCAGTCGCTCAAGCTTCGGCTCGGTACCGGCAGCGAGGTGATCCTGGCCGGTGATGCCTGCTATTTGCGGCGGACCCTTGAGGAAATGCATCTGCCGTTCGTCGCCGCCGACACGAATGCTATGCTCGACTCATTGAAAAAGCTGAAGGCGTTGCAGGCACGCGGCGCCCGTATCTTCTACGGCCACGATCCGGACTTCTGGGCCAACATGCCTATGGCACCACAGGCCATCGGGTAGATGGGTTTTAGGCTACTCGAAGTAAAAATGGCCGGTTACCAAGGCAACGATTTCCGCCTCACCGATCGAGATTTCTTGCTGATGTCGTGGATCGTTGCTCAGCGGCCATAGCCAATTGTCTTCTCCCCCGTCCCCGAGACCACGACAGGTGACCTCCACCAAGCCCCTTTCGTCGCGACGGTGACAGATCACGCGCTGCCCGGCCTTGGGCGGCTCGCTCAAATCGCCGACGTCGACGCAAATCAGTATGGTTCCCTGCGGGTAACGCTGGTTGGCAGACTCGTCGCGCACTTCCAGCCCGTAGCGTTCAATACCGGCAAAACGATCATCCTCCGGCATTGTCACCGGGTACCAGTCATCGACCGGCCACAGCGCATCCGCTTGGTAGGTATCCGCCTGAATTGCGCCTCTGACCGGCACCGGGTCGACGGGCACAGGCGGCAATCCGAGGATTTCGGCATCCGTACAGCCGAGCGCACGGGAAAGGCGCCGCACCCAATCCATGGTCAAGCGTCGATCACCCTTTTCAAGGCGGCTGATCTGCTGAAAGCTTGTCTCGGCACGCTCGGCGAGTTCCAATTGAGACAGACCGCGCGCCAACCGTGCTTGCTGCAAGTTGTTATGCATAACAAAATTCACCAGATTGGTGAAAACTTCTTGCACCATATCGGCTATTTTTGCTAGACATACAATCACCAAATTGGTGAATCAATGATACGGATACCCAAAATCCGATCGTAGTTCCAAATCGGGCGACACATTCCAATTGAAGGCGCGGACAGCGCCCAGGGCCGCAAGATAATGATCGCCGGTTCCTTCGTGCGCAATCCGTCCGGCCGACAACACACCGCCAGTTTCTCGGGAGGCCGACGTGCGGGTTTACGGCAAAGTGGCCACCGGGTTCTGGCAGGACGAAAAGGTGTTGCCTTTGAGCGATCGCACGAAGCTGTTGGCGTTGTATTTGCTGACCGGTCCCCACTCCAATCTGCTCGGCTGTTTCCGCCTGCCGGTCGGCTACATTTCCGCCGACCTCAATTGGAGCCCCAAGGCAGTGCGACGCGGCCTCGCGGCGTTGGCGCGCATTGGCTATCTCCGCCGCGACGAGGCGACCGGCCTCACCTTGTTGCCCAACTATTTTCGCTACAACACGATCGAAAACCCCAATGTCGGCAAACGCGCCGCCGCGCTGATTAAGGGGCTACCCCACGATTCCGAAATAATGATGGAGCTTGCCGCCATGCTCACGCCTTTCGCAGACCGATTGCCGAGCGGCCTGTTGGAACACTTGGCATTGTCGAGCCAGCATCCGCCACGACCAAGCGCTGCCGCGCCCAACGATCCCGCGGTTAAAGAACTTCCACTGCCATTGAGCCAGGCGTTCACGACTTTCTGGGATGAGTTTCCGACCGGCCCGCTTGGGGCCAGCGCGCGCAATCGAGCCGCGGCGGCGTTTGAGCGCGTCGTGGCCAGCGGTCGCGCCTCGCCGGACCAGTTGGTCGAAGGCGCTCGCCGCTATGCCGCGGCAATCGACCCACACACCGAAAAACCGAGCGACCCGGCGACCTGGCTGGCCGTCGAACAATGGCGGCGCGTGAACGCAACAAATCGGAAGCCGACGCCTTGACCGACAGTGTCGATTTCGGGCCGGGTACGCTCTATCCGTTCTGCCCTTGGCCGCGGGATCCGGCGGACCGCCGTGCCCGCCGACCAGGCACCATCCTCTATTGCCGCGACGGTAACCCGGATCGCCTGGTGGCCCGCACCGAGCGCTCGGCGCGAGAGGGCCGTGCCGAGCGGGCGCGCCGCGTCGACGCACTGGAATGGTATTGCGCCCGGCGACCAGCGCTGTTTCCGCGTGTCTTTCAGACCGCAGGCTCACGCCTGCAGGAAACCTACGAGCGGGCCGTCGCCGCCTATGGCGCGCGGGCGCTCGACCCGTCCCAACCGCCGACACATAGAAGCGGGCCGGCACCGCTTAACACCAGTGCGCTCGACGCCTTGGAACATCTCGGCCGGGCGCTCGACTTCGTCGGCGGCCCGGAACTCGATGATCTTCTGGTTGCCGTGATTTGCGACGGCGAGCGCATGGAGGCTTTCGAGCGGCGGCATGGCTGGCGCGCCGGCTCGGGCCAGGTGGCCTTGCGGACCGCACTCTATCGGCTTGCCGTCCACTACGGCCTGGTCAACCGCCCGGTCCGCCGCCGCCGGCGGCTGGGCGAATAACCCGGTTAGAAATTTGAACGGCGAAACTATGTTCTAGCACTTGCTGAGCAACGATTGATCGGGCAAGTTTCGTCTGGAAGTTATGGACCGAATCGGCTGTCGGCCCAAGACTTGGAACGACGGTTCAACCACCATCTCCGGAGATCGAAAGTGATGGCAACATCCCCATTCCTTGCCACCGTCGGCCGCTTATCCGCGGCCGTCGCCCTGATTTTGACAACGTTGATGTTCACGCCAACGACAACGTTGGCCGCGTCGGCGGTTGCCATGGATCAGAAGAATCTCGTCTATGCCTATGGCATCGCCAACAAACTGGTGGAAGCGCAAATGCGCGCCAAGGCGGAATGTGAAAAACGCGGCGGCGTCAACTGCAAGCCATTCGTCAGCTGCAGCCAGCCGGGTCATGGCGCGATTGCCACCAATAAGCAGACCGGCGAATTCGCCGGGTCTTGCGGTGCAGACAGCACCGCCGAAGCCAATCGCCAGGCGTTGGAGAACTGTGATTTCCGAGCCGGCAAAGGCAGCGCGTGCACCGTCGCGCTCTATTATAATGACAAAAACCCGGTGAAAGATCCGTTGAAACTGTCGTTTTACGACGGCCGCTGGGGTGGTTCGTGTAGCGGCGGGACCTGGTATAAGTTGGCCATGATTTCACAGAAAGAAATCAAACTGTCGATCTGTTCAGGCACCGGCCTCGGTTCCTGCAAGGAAACCAAAGGGATGTACAGTCCCGGCGCGACCGAGACGATCTTTATCAACCCGACCCTTTCGAGCCGCCTGACAAAACTCGGCGACAATGAGATCGAATGGAAAACGCCGAACCGCGCCGACCATTTGACCCGCTGCCCTTAAGACCAGGCTAGGCCTTATTGGAAACGGATCGGTTGCGGCCCGGTGTTGCCTTAGGCCGCCCGCCGCCGGCGGAGCGTTCCAAGCTGTCCAGACTGGATACATAGGTAACAGATCAGCCCATGTTTCCGCTTGCACAGCCGCGAACCTTCGGCCGGAGGCCGAGGGCCAGAGGCAGAATCCCAGTCTATTCTTTGGCTGCTTTCTTCTTGTTCCAGGGGCAGTTTTCGCGGCTCGCCGGCAATTTTTCGTATTTGCCTTTCGAGTTCGCGATACCAACCTGGACGACCGATCCGTCTTCGGCGCAATAGGGGTCGAAAATCCCACCGAGCGATTCGGTTTCGCGCCCGCCGCCGCAGGCGGTCAGGGCGAATAATATCGCAATCATAATACCTTGCCGCATCAATTTAACCTCATGTCTCGCTATGAACGGCCGCACCGATTCGGCCGGCATTATGCCCGCTCCGACCGCCCAGCGGAAGCAAAGTTGTTGGCGTATTGATCCGCTGCCGGCTTTTCCAAAGCCGCCTGTCGCCGTAGTATCGTCGGATCCAGGTGGGCAGGTTTCGATAAGGCAAATCCAAGGAGATCGCCGTGGACATGGGTGTCATTCTGGCGGACAGCCGGATCAAGGAAATGGAAGCGGCCGGGCTTTGGAACGACGAGTTGCTGACGGACTTCGTCGACCGAGTGGCAACGCGCGATCCCAAGCGGACGGCGATCACGTCTTACGATGGCGAAAGCAATACGACGACGACGGTGAGTTACGGCGAACTTGATCGCTTGAGCCGGCGCTGGGCGCTAACGTTGACCGATCTTGGTGTCGGGCCGGGCGACGTCATGTCTTTGCAATTGCCAAATTGGTGGCAGTTCGTGGTGATGCACGTCGCCGCCGTCCGAATTGGCGCCATTACCAACGCCTTGATGCCGATCTTTCGCGAACGGGAACTTGAATTCATGCTCGGCTTTGCCGGCAGCAAAGTCCTGATCGCCGCAACAGAGTTTCGTGGCTTCGATTATCGGCCAATGATTGCCGGTCTGCGCGACGACCTGCCAGCGTTACGCCATGTTTTCCACATTGGCGACGACCGCGGGCGCAGTTTCGAAGCTGCCTTCATGGCCGGCAACCGGGAAGACGCGGCCGAGGCCGACCAGGTCTTTGCTCGTCTCCGGCCGAGTGCCAATGACGTGACCGAGCTCAATTACACTTCCGGCACGACGGGCCAGCCGAAAGGTGTCATGCACACCACAAACACCACGTTCGGCCATCTCCGTCAGTGGAACGACCATCATGGCCTCGACGCCGATAGCGTCGTGTTCATGGCCTCGCCGCTCGCCCATCGCACCGGCTTTATCTACGGCTTGCTGATGCCGCTCATACTGGGCGGCCAAACCGTGCTGATGGACCGCTGGGACCCGCCACGGGCAGCCGAAGCGATTGAGCACCATCGCGCCACGTTCACCATGGCGGCGACACCCTTCCTCAACGATATCGTCAACATGCCGAACGTCGAGCGCTTCGACTTGTCTAGCCTGAAGACCTTCGTCACCGCCGGGGCGCCGATCCCGCCGGCCTTGGTGCAGCGCGCCGATGAACATTTCCCGTTCAAGGTCTTGTCCGGCTGGGGCATGACAGAAATCGCCTGTCCGTGCATTTGCGATCCGGCCGACCCGCCTGAGAAGGTCTGGTCGAGCGACGGCAAATGCTTGGCCCTCAGCGAAGTCGCGATCCATGACGACGACGACCAGCCATTGCCGACCGGAACCGAGGGCCGGTTGGTGGTGCGTGGCGCCTGCTTGTTCGTCGGCTACCTCAAGCGCCCGGACATGTATGCCCAGCATCCGGACGGCTGGTTCGACACTGGCGACCTCGCGCGCATGGACCGGGACGGCTATATCCGGATCACCGGCCGCGCCAAAGACATCATCATTCGCGGCGGTGAAAACGTTCCGGTCGCCGAAGTCGAAAGCATGCTGTTCCGCCATCCGGCGATCGAGGACGTCGCCGTCGTCGGCGCCCCGGACGAACGCTTGGGCGAACGCGGCTGTGCCTACGTTACCGTGCATGAAGGCCAGACCTTCGCCATCGAAGACATGCGCCGCCATCTCGAGGAAACCGGCACCGCCAAGCAATATTGGCCGGAATTCCTGGTCGTGCTTGAAGAATTTCCGCGCACCCCGTCGGGCAAAATCCAGAAATTTAAGCTGCGCGAACGCGCTGCCGGCGATTCAGGGGCGATCGCCTAGCCGCCAGTGTTCGGAAGTTCGTGGGACCAAAGAAATAATCCTTATTGACGCAGGCAAGGGACTTGTCGACACTTTCATGTCAAACCTACCGGGGCGGCGGGTCGACAGACATTAAGACTATCGAACGGCTAAAGGGATCGAAATTCGAATATACCCGAGAACATACAAGGAAATGCAGCGACCCTAGACGCCGGACAATAACCGTTTGAATTATTTCACAGGGAGAGGCTCTATGAAGAAAATTTCCAAGGCCGATTGCTCGTCGGTCGCTACACAGAAAGCAGCCAAGGCGTTCACCCGCCGGACGTTGTTGAAGGGCGCAACGGCGGCCGGCACGGTTGCCGCAATTGGCCCCTGGTATGTTCGGGATGCGTTTTCGTCGTCAGGCGAAGTCAATGTGATCTGCTGGACCGGTTATTTGCCGGACACGTTCTTGGCCGACTTTGAAAAAGACACCGGGATTAAGCCGAACGTATCGCCGCTCGGTTCCAACGAAGAGCTCATCAACAAGATGAAGGCCACCAAGGGCCGCGGCTTCGACGTCATCACGCCGACCCTGAACCGCAAAGGCCAGTGGATCGACTTGAAACTGACTCAGCCCTGGGACATGGGCAAAATTCCGAACCTCTCCAACGTCGAAGCGGCCTTCGTCAAGGCGTCCGGCGCCTGGACCTGGGGCGGCGGGCAGCACCATCTGCCGCACATTTGGGGCACCGAGGCCATGGCCTGGCGCACCGACTTGTGGTCGTCGGAATACGGCAAGGCGAGCCTTGGCGATCTGTGGCTGCCGGAAATGAAAGGCAAGGTACAGGGCCGGCCACATTCGATGATGGCCGGTATCGGCCGGCATCTGGCCGAAGTCGGCAAGCTTCCGGATTTCCGGCAAGGCTACAAAGACGAAGCCAGCATGCGCAAGATTTGGGACGAAATCACCAAGTTTGCCGTCGAACACAAGCCTTGGATCAAGTCTTTCTGGAACGACCACAACACCCAGAAATCCAACTTCATGCAAAACGGTTGCGTCATCGGCCAAACTTGGGACGGCCCGGCGATCGAGCTCAAGAAAGAAGGCAAGCCGGTTACCTTCATGGCGCCGAAGGAAGGCGCGTTCGCCTGGCTGGACGGCGTTTGCTCGCCGGTCGGCTCCAAGAACGTCGAGCAGGCCCACGCCTTCGTCAACGCGATCTATACATCAAAGGCCGGCGGTCAGATGGCAATGGGATCCGGCTACAACGCCACGGTCAAGAACGTGGCTCTCGATGACGCATCGATCAAAGCGTTCACCGAGGCCTATCCGGGCAACGCCTTGAGCAATTTGTGGTGGTGGCCTGACGAACCGACTTGGTACGCGGAAGTCCGCGCCGAGTATCGCGACAAGTTCGTGGCAGCCTAACGCCGCGACAACACCGGTTGTTTGGTCCGCGGGCACGCTCCCGCGGGCCAAATGCCGGATTCGGGCCTGGGCCGCTGTTGTACCGGCGCCTTGCCGGTCACGGCCTCGATAAAAAGGGCCGCTATGGTACGGGAGGCACGCCATGAGCGGAATCGATCTTGACCATGTCACCATCCGGTTTGGTGATTTCGTCGCTGTCGATGACTGCAACTTGACCATCGAAAAGGGCGAGTTCTTCAGCTTTCTCGGACCGTCCGGCTGTGGCAAGACAACCATCTTGCGGGCCGTGTCGGGTTTCATCGAGCCATCGGAAGGCTCGGTTCGGATCGACGACCGCGACATGCGCGGTATTGGTCCCAATCAACGGCCGACCGCCTTGATCTTCCAGAACCTGGCGCTGTTCCCGTTGATGACCGTCGCCGACAACATCGCTTTCGGCCTGGAAGTGCGCGGTATCAAATATCAGGAACGCCGGCGCCGGGCGGAAGAATTGCTCAACCTGATCGCGCTGCCGGGGCAAGGCGACAAGATGGTGTCGGAACTCTCCGGCGGCCAACGCCAGCGCGTCGCCATCGCCCGCGCTTTGGCGGTGGAACCGGAAGTGCTGCTGTTGGACGAACCACTATCCGCACTCGACCTCAAGCTGCGCCAGCACATGCGGACGGAATTGCGGGCGATCCAGCGCCGGGTCGGCATCACCTTCATTTACATCACCCACGATCAGGGCGAAGCGCTGACCATGTCCGATCGGGTGGCGGTGATGAGCGACGGCATTGTCCAACAGATCGACGCCGGTGCCGAAATCTACAACAACCCGGCGACCGCGTTCGTCGCCTCCTTCGTCGGCGAGAACAATCCGTTTCACGGCAAAGTCACCCGCGCTGAAGATGGCTATGCCGTGGTTTCGACTGCGTTCGGGCCGTTGCGCGGCACCAACAACCGCGGCCTGAACGAAGGCGACGATGCCATTCTGTTCGTTCGTCCGGAAAGCCTGCACTTGGCGAACGGCCGGGAAGATGTCGAGAATCTGTTCGAAAGCGACGCCTTGAAGGCCGAATTCGAAGGCAGTTTCGCGCATCTCTTCCTGCGCGGCGAAACCGAGAAATCCATCCGACTGGCGATTTCCAATGACGGCAACGTGCCGAAAGTAGATCCCGGCGAAAGGGTGAAAGTGCATTTTAGTGCCGACCGGGCGGTGGCCTTGCCGTTCGGAGACTTGGCCGATGAATAACAAAACGGAAGACGGCCCTGTTGAACTGGCTCAAATGAAGATTAGCCCGGGCATGGGCAGTATTTCCGACGACAAGCCGGCACCGAAACCCGACGTGCCGGCGCCCGCGCCGTCTACCGGTTCGTCAATGCCGGCGATTACGCCTGGTATGGGCAGCGGCAACACCCCCCAACCCGCGATCACGCCGAAGATCGGTGGCGCTCCGGCCGCGCCCGCCACGGCGCCACCGCCGGCCAGCGTCGGCGGCACCAACCTAAACATCACCATCGCCAATCCGGACAAACTGCCGTCCCTGCCGCCGGGCAGCCACGAGTTGAAACTGGTGATCGAGCAAGAAAAACCAAAAACCGATGCCGACAGCGGCCTAGGCTTTTGGGAGATCTTCATCGCCTTGGTCGCGGCGCTGACCATTGCCCCGTTTGCTCAGGCCCAGGCCGGCAAATGGTTCAGCAACATCAACGCGATCGATTTCGTTCGCCGCAACGGCATCGTCATTTCGCTCTATCTGATCGTGTTCTCGGCCGGCTGGATCATCTTCATGATCGTGCTGCCGCAACTCTACATGCTGGACTTTTCGTTCCGCTTTAACTTGTCGCCATCCGAGGTCGGCGGCGCCAACGATGTCTATACGCTGAAGAACTATCGATATCTGCTGTTCGGCCGGCCCGGCGACGAAGATCTTTTGAACTGGTTGCATCTGCAGGTCTTCGTGAAGACCATTTTCGCCAGTGTCATGGTGACGGTCATCGACTTCGCGCTCTGCTATCCGCTCGCCTATTACATGGCGCAGTCGGTGAAGGGCGGCAATCAGCGGCTCTTGTTCCTCTGCCTGTTGTTGCCGTTCTGGGTCAATGAAATCCTGCGGGCGTTCGCCTTCAAGCTGATCTTCGCAGAGCAAGGCATCTTGAACGACGTGATGATCGGCATCGGCCTTTGGGACACACCCTTCGACTTCTTCCGCGCCAATGTCGCGCTCTATACCGGCCTCACCTACGCCTATCTCTTGTTGATGATCTTCCCGCTCTACAATGCGATCGAGAGCCTGGACCACAATCAGGTCGAGGCGGCGCGCGATCTCGGCTCACCGTGGTGGCGCATTCATTACCGGGTGGTCTTACCCCATGCCAAGCCCGGCATTGTCTCCGGCTGTACCATGGTGTTCATGCTCTCGGCCGGGGCCCTGGCGGCGCCCAATATTCTGGGCGGGCCGTCGAGCCTGTGGTTCACCCAGATTATCTATCAATGGTACAACACCGGCGGCAATTGGCCGCAAGGGTCGGCCTATGCCTTCGTGCTGCTGATCGCCTGTATCGTGTTCGTCCGCATCATGATGCGTGTCTTCAAAGTTAGCCTCGGGGAGATCGCGCAAAGATGAAATCGACCGATATCCTCAAATGGGTTGTCAGAGGGTACATCCTTCTGTTCTTCCTGTATCTGTTCGGCCCGCTGATCATCATGTCGGCATCGGCCTTCAATACATCGACCTATCCGACGATCACGCCATGGGAAGGCTTCACCTTGCATTGGTTTGCCGATCTGTCCGACAACGACAAGATCATCAATGGCCTGATCACCAGCCTGTGGGTCGGTCTCGGCGTCGTCGCCTTGTCGGTGCCAACCGGCCTGGCCGGCGCCATCATGATGATGCAGGTGCATGAACGGGCGCGCCCGATCTACTATACTATTGTTGTATCACCCGTTCTGGTGCCGGGGGTTATCTTAGGAATATCGACGGTGATATTCTGGGACCGGTTCGGCGAGTTGGTCGGGCTCGATTTCGAAACCACCAGCGACCCCTTCTTCTTGACCATCCTGGGCCAATCGACCTTTATCTCGGCCTATTGCATGCTGATCTTCATTGCCCGGCTGCAACGCTTCGACCGCACCCAGGAAGAAGCCGCCCTCGATCTCGGCGCCAGCCACGTGCAGGTCTTCTGGAAGGTGCTTATCCCGTTCCTTCGGCCGGCTGTCATTTCATCGATCGTGCTGGCATTCCTGGTTTCGTTCGAGAATTACAACACCACGGTGTTCACCATGATCTCGAAAGGCACGCTGGTCACCGAGCTCGCCGGCCTCGCGCGCTTCGGCGTCAACCCGGAGATTAGCGCGCTCGCGGTGATCATCATCGGCGTCACCTTGTTCGGTGCGATCATCTTCGAGATCAAGAAACGCCACGAAGAGGTTCTGGAACGACGCGCCAAGGCGGAAGCGAGCATAGAGCGGGTCCAGTCCGCGAGCGCCACCGTCTAGCGCGCCCAAGTACCACGGAGGAAACCGACATGTCCTCGACCGTTCATCGAATAATGCGGTATTCGGTTCAAGTATTGAACAAAAGAACCGGTGGCCAGCCGAAGGCGTCGATCATCGTTCGCCTCTACAGCGACCAGGACAAGGATTGCGGCACCGCGGTGTTCAAAGACTACGGCGCCATCGATCCGGAACCGCCGACCGGCGACTTCAAGGCTGAACGCGTCACCGCGTTCTATGACATCACCTTCTACGACGCCTTCATCGGCATCTTGCGGACCGAAGACGAACTGTATTGGAAGATCGCCTGGGTGCAAATGGGCGCGACGCGCGGCATATCCGATGTGTCGCTCGACACCAAGAAAGAAATTATCGGCGAGTTCTTCCCGCGCAGCCCCTGACGATGCCATTCCCCGCCCTGCCCGCGGTCATAATATCCGGCTTGTTGGTTTCGACACCGGTCGCGGGCGTTGTTGGGGACGACTACGCGACACTGATCTACGACTTCGAGGTGGCGATGATCTGCGGCCTCGTCGACGCCGACGTCGCGGGGGCATACCGCCAAACCCGCGGCGATCTCGAACGAAACTCGGCGTTGTCGACGGAAGAACTCCGACGCGTTCGCATCCAAGCCATGGCGGCGGCCGACCGTGAATACGACAACCGCGGCCTGGGCGGCCATCGGCCTTGGTGCAAAAATGAAGGCCGCGCCGGGGTCAGCAGGATTCTGCGTTAAGTACGGTCGATATTCGCGCTGCGCACCGGCACACCGAATTCCTGGTGGCAAATGTCGGCGAGTTTGGCGACGCCTTCCCTGATGATCTCCTTGGTCGGATTGGCGAAGCAAAGCCGCAGGCGGTTGCGGCCGTCTTCCGCGTCGGCCGACCACTCCGCGCCGGGGTTGAGCGCGATGCCCGATTCCAAAGCGACGGCGGCAAGGCGGGTGGTGTCGACGGTCTCCGGCAACGTCACCCAAATGAAAATACCGCCCTTCGGCACAACGTAGCGCGCAGCCGTGCCGAAGCTTTCGGCCAGGGCATCGACGATCGCGTCGCGCTTTTCCTTTAGGGCCGCCACCAGGGTCGTGACATGGCTGTCGAATTGGCCGGCGCAATATTCCGCCAGCATCATCTGCTCGACGGCGCCGCTACCGGCATCGGTTTTGAGCGCCAGCATCTGGCTCAGCACCGGCCAATCGGCGACGACATAGCCGACCCGGAGCGCCGGTGTCAGGGTCTTAGAGAACGAGCCGCAATAGATCACCCGGTTTCCGGTATCCAGCGCGCGGATGGCCGGCGGCCGGTCGCCCTCCATCAACAGCGCCGCATAACAATCGTCTTCGAAAATCGGCACACCGTGGGCCTCGGCCACGCCTAAGATCTCCAAGCGCCGGGTTTCGCTCATCACCGATCCGGTCGGGTTCTGCACCGTCGGGATGGTATAGATGTATTTCGGCCGGACCCCTTGCTTGCCGAGGCGCTCCAAGGTCGCGTTCAAATCGTCGCTTCGCATGCCGTCTTCATCGAGGGCAACGCCGACATGATTGACGCCGCGGCGTTGCAGCCGTGTCAAGGTGCCGCCATAGGTCGCAGCTTCGACAATCACCGTATCACCGCGTTCGACCAGCAGGTCGTTGACCAGATCGAGCGCTTGCAGCGAGCCGGAGGTGATCAGGACGTCGTCGGCGTCGCATTTCATGGCGGTGCGTTGCCCGAGGTTGGCCGCGACGAATTCGCGGAGCGGCCGATAGCCCTGTGGCCCGCTGTTCAAGCCGTAGGTCGCAAGCGAGCGGCCCTCCCGGCGCAGCACGGCACTCGACGCGGCGATGAAGTCCTCGACCGGCACGTTGTCGCCGTCGTTATGGCCGCCGACGAAGTTGTATTCAGGAAATCCGCCCCAGCGTTTGGCCGGCGCCGGCAAGTCGCGGCGCATCACCGTCGTAAAATCAAAACCCATTCTTCTCACCTCTCTTGGTCGAACAGTTCCGTTCGACAGCACGATCGATCCCGCAAAGCAGGCACCAAGCGCGAGCTTTCGTCAACCATCCGATGCTTGATTTGGAAGAAAGTCGCGCGCGTGCCGAAACCGCGACGGCGGCCAAGTGGACATCGCCGCGACGATCCGACAAAATCTTTGAGGGCCTAATGCTACCGGGGCCGCAGGCGACACGAAAACTGGGGGTTCCCATGACAGAGCTTCGAATGACACCAACCGACGGGCGCACCGCTCTAGTCGTTGTCGATATGCAAAATGCGTTCTGTACCGAAGAAGGCTCTATCGCCAAAATCGGGTTGGATATCTCAATGCTTAAAGCCGCCGTCGAGCCTTGCCGGCGTTTGATAGAAGCGGCAAGGGAGGCCGGCGTGCCGGTCATCTACACGCGGTACATATTCAGATCCGACTACGCCGACGGTGGCGTGCTGGTTAAGTATTTGCTCCCCGCTCTCGGCGAATCCGATCACTTGGCGGCCGGCACCCAGGACATTGAGGTAGTGGACGCCCTATCGCCCAGGGAAGGCGACTATGTCGTCGACAAAAACCGGCCGAGCGGATTCTACGCCACCGGGTTGGAGCCGATTTTGAACGGCCACGATATAGACAGCCTTGTCGTCTGCGGGGTAACGACCAATTGTTGCGTCGAAACCACGGTGCGTGACGCCAGTCAGCGCGACTACAAGACCTTCATCGTCACTGACGCGACCGGCGAGTTGGAAAAAGAACGCCACGACTTCGCGATAAACACCATGGCGTTCCTGTTCGCGGAGGCCGTAACCGTCGAGGATGTGTTAGAGTTCTGGCAGCAGAAACAGTCTTCCGCCGCTTAGAATCAAGCGCGGGCGACGCCGTCGATCAGGACGTCGCCCACTCAAGATTACGCCGTTTTCCAATCAAAGTTGGCTTCGAACGCCGCCGCTGCGCGGTAGATCGTGCGTTCGTCGAAATGCCTGCCGATCAACTGCAAACCGGCCGGCAGGCCGTCCGCGTTGCGGCCGCACGGAACCGATATGGCCGGGTTACCGGTGAAATTGTACGGCGAGGTGTTCCCCAACATGCACCAGGCCTGACCGATTTTGCTCAACCTGTCGTCGCCCTCCGCCGGCAGCTTCATCGCGGCCATCGGCAAGGTCGGCGTCAACAACAGATCCCACTCTTTGAACAGCTCGGCATATTGGGCGGTGGTCTGGCGTTTCAGGTTCTGCCCCTTGCCATAGATGCGCCCGCCATAGGTCTGGGTCACCCAGGCGCCGAGCATCGTAATGGCCTTGGCCGTATCAGGCCATTCGTCCGCCCGGTCGCCCAGCGCGTTGATCCGCTCGATCAGGCTGGGGGGATAGAAACCGGCGGCACCACTTGCGACGCCACCGCCAAAGGTGAACTGGCGCACCATCCCTTCCGCAATCATCGGCAGATAGATCTTGCCGACTTCACTGTGCATCGGCACGGAAATGCGCTCGACTTTTGCCCCAAGGCCAGCCAGCACATCGGCCGCCGCCAACACCGCCGTGTCGACGGCATCTTCCGATTCTTCCAGGCCGAAGGCTTCGTCGATGATACCGATACGCAGGCCTTCAACACCCCGGCCGAGCTCTTCGGTATAGGTATCGCCACGCTCGCCGGATTGCCTGCTGTCATAGCCGTCCGGACCGGCCAGCACTTCCAAAAACAACGCGTTGTCGGCCACGTTGGCAGTCATCGGGCCAACATGATCGATGGTGACTTCCATGCTCATGATGCCGCTGTAGGGAACCAGGCCATGGGTTGGTTTCATGCCGACAATTCCGGAAAAGGCCGCCGGTATGCGGATGGACCCCGCCTGATCGCCGCCAATCGACATGTCGACGGCGCCGGCCCCGACAAGCGCGGCGCTGCCTGACGAGGAACCGCCCGCGGAATAACCGTGCTTGACCGGGTTATGCACCGGGCCGGTGGACGAGGTGAAACTGCTTCCCGAAACGCAGAAATACTCGCAGACCGCCTTGCCGGTAATGGTCGCGCCCGCATCCAGGATACGGGTGACAATTGTCGCGTCGACCTCCGGCACGTAGCCTTCCATAACCGACGCACCGTTCATCAGCGGCACGCCGGCAAGCAGGACCGTATCCTTCAACGCCACGGTCTTGCCGGCCAATTTGCCATCGGCCGCGCCCTTAATGTCGGTCTTGTAGTACCAGGCGTTCAGAGGGTTTTCCTCGGCCGTTGGCCGTCGGCCGGGGCTGCGCGGATACTTCACCTCCGGCAAGGCGTCGGGTCCGGTCAGGGCGGCATCGGTCAATTCGAACAATGGGCCCAAGACTTCGGCGAAGAATTCGGTGTCCTCGTTAGTCAGGCTGACGCCGAACGTCGCCGCAATTTCACGGAGTTGTTGGTCGGTGGGTTTCATCTGACTGCACTCCCTAGATCAAACTGCAATAAAATGGAATCATTTTGGCGCAGATAATTTGATCTATTTCAAAGTGTTAGAGCAACTTGCCTGCGTTCGAATGAACGCAGGTTGCTCTAGGGCGATGGAGGGTTTGGTTAGGCCGTAAACGTCATCCAGTCACCCGACTGTTCGAACGCTTGAGCGGCCCGGTAGACCGTGGCTTCTTCGAAGAAGCGCCCCACCAACATCATGCCGACGGGTCGGCCATCGCTCATGCCGCAGGGCATGGAAAGCGCGGGATGGTGGCTGATATTGAACGGCGCAGTGTTGCCGATCATTTCGAAGGCACGGTCGATGTAGTTATCCCAATCATCATCCGCTGTCGGAAGCGGCGTCGCCTTCATCGGTAAGGTCGGCAGCAACAACAGATCGTAATCCGCCAGGACCGCGTCGTAGGCCGCGCGCAACGTGTATGAGAGATTGACCGCCTTGCCGTAGTACCGCTTGCCGGCGGTATTATCCACATGTTGGCCCATCATCATGGTCAACTTCAGCGTTTCCGACAGAGAATCCGCCTGGTTGCGCCAATTTCGATGGGCATCCATCAGTGCCGTCGAATACAGATCCTGCCGAGACACGCCATAGCCATCACCCAGCATCATAGTTTGGGTTAGCCCTTCGAGCGCGATCGGCGTCCAGATGGCGGGACCGGCCAAATGCATGGGAATGGAAACCTCGTCAACGGTCGCGCCAAGTTCGGCGAAACGGGCCGCGCCGGCGCGCACATAGTCGTCGACATCGGCCTCGGAGTTCTCGAGGCCGAAACCCTCTTTCAATATCGCGATCTTCATGCCGGAAACGCCGCCTTCCAACAACTCGGAGTACGGTTGTGTGACGACATTTTGCTGCCGGGTGTCGTAGCCGTCGGACCCGGCCATGACTTCCAGCATCAGGGCGTTATCAGCAACCGTCGCGGTCATCGGGCCGGTATGGTCGATATAAATCTCGATCGGCATGACACCAGTATACGGCACCACGCCGTGGGTCGCCTTCATGGCAACGATGCCGCAATAGGCCGCCGGGATGCGAACCGAACCGCCCTGATCGCCACCCAGCGCCATATCGACTTCGCCGGCCGCAACCACGGCGGCGCTGCCCGATGACGAGCCACCGGCAGAGTAGCCCGGCGCACGCGGATTGATCACGGGTCCTGTCGCGTTGGTGTGGCTGCCGCCGGACAGGCAGAAGCATTCGCAATGGACCTTACCCATGATGGTGGCGCCGGCATCCAGCATCCGTGTCACCACGGTGGCATCGACGTTGGGCACAAAGCCTTCCAGCGTCGCCGAGCCGTTCATCATCGGCACGCCCGCCAACATGACATTGTCTTTCAAAGCGACGGTTTTGCCGGTCAACTTGCCGTTGGCGGCGCCTTTGACTTCGGTTTTGTAGTACCAGGCGTTGTAAGGGTTGTCTTCCGCAGCGGGTCGAACACCGGGGGTGCGCGGGTATTTCACCTCCGGCAAGGGATCGGTCATCTCGTCGACCGCCCCATAAGCGGCGACGTAATCGGCAAAACGCCGTTGCAGCAATGCCACCTTGGCCTCGTCGACATGCATGCCGAGTTGTTCGGCAACCTCGTAAACCTGCTCGTCCGTGGGCTGTATTACGGTCATCACAATCCCCCCCATTGGGTTCTAGGTTTCAGGTTCTCGTTCTAATTTCCAAAGCCAAGATATTCGGCAACCATCGCCGAATCTTGGATTTCCTCGATCGGGATTTCCGTGTCCAGTACGCCTCGGGAAATGGTGTAAATGCGAGACGCTAGGCCGACGATGAAATCCAGATTCTGCTCAACAAGGACAATTGTGAGATCCTGATTAGCTTGCAATTTGCGCAGAACCTCACTGATTTCCTGGATAATGGACGGCTGTACACCCTCGGTCGGCTCATCCAGCAGAACCAGAGACGGATGATTGCACAGGCACCGGGCGATCGCCAAGATTTGCTGCTCGCCGCCGCTCAACGCACCACCGCGGCGGTCCAACAACAGACGCAAGCGCGGGAAATATTCCAGCATCTCCTCGATCCGGTCGAGGGAGCCGTTTTTCCCCAAAACACCCACGGTCAGGTTTTCCAACACGGTCAGATTAGGAAAAATCTCGCGCCCCTGCGGCACCAAAGACATCCCCATACGGGCACGCCGATAGGTCGGCAATCGGCGTATTTCCTGGTCCTGGTACTTGATGGTGCCGCCGGTGGTGGTCACGAATCCCATGAGCGCGCGCAACAAAGTGGTTTTGCCCATGCCGTTGTGGCCCAGCACGCCGACGAATTCACCCTGTTCGACGTGCATATCGATTTTGTGCAGGATTGGCACCGGGCCGTATACCGCCTTGAGATCATTGATTTCAAGCAGCGCCATTTGCCTCTTTTCCCAGATAGATTTCCTGAACCTCGCTGTGCGTCATGATCTCGGCGACATCGCCTTCAATGAATACCCGGCCGCGATGGAATACCGTGATCTCCGTCGCAATCTCTCTGATGAATTGCATATCGTGCTCGACCACGATCAATGACATCCGGCCCGCCAGATCACGCAGCACGGTAGCCAGGCGTCCGCGTTCTTCTCCGGTCATGCCGGCCGCCGGCTCATCTAGCAGCACCAATCGTGGTTGTCCTGCCAAGACCATGGCAAGTTCGACCAACTGACGCTCGCCATGCGCCAGACTGCCGACATCACGGCGCGCCAGCGCGGCAATGGAAATTAGCTCCAACATCTCGTCGGTGATTTCCTCGGCGCGCCGTTGGCTGTTGTTCTGCCGTGCCGAAAGCGCAATATTCTCGCGCGCCGGCAGTCCGTCGAACAGATTGGGCACCTGGGTCTTGATGCCGATACCCTTGCGCACAATATCATGCGTTGTCTTGCCGCTGAGTTCCTGATCGGCGAATAAGACGGAACCGGCGCTGGGTTTCAATTGGCCCGTCAGGCACTTGAAAAACGTGCTCTTGCCGGCACCATTCGGACCGATCAGACACCGTAGTTCGCCGCTTTTCAAAGAGAAGTTTACCTGGTCCACGGCAACGACGCCGCCAAACCGCATGGTCAGTTCCTTGGTACTCAGGAGCGGCCGATCTTCTGCCGCGGTCATGGTGTGCGTTCCCCGCCCGACCCGCCTACGCGCCGCCACAGCCACTGCATCAGGTCTTGGAAACTGGGGAAAATGCCCTTTGGCAACAGCAGCACCAAAAACATCAAAATGGTACCGAGAATAATCAAGTTATTGATCAGGTCGGTCTCGCCCAGTTTCAACGACAAATACTGCAGTCCAATGACGCCGACAATCGGTCCGAACAGGGTGCCGACGCCCCCCGCCATCACCCATATCAGGCATTTAGCCGAGACTTCCAGGCTGAAAGAATTGGGATCGATAAAGGTTTGATAAGTCGCCCACATGGCCCCCGCGGCACCACCGATTGCGCCGCCGATTGTAAAAATCCCCAGTTTGTAAAGGCGCACATCATAGCCCAGCAAACCGGTGCGCACCTCGTTCTCGCGGATCGAAATGGCGACCCGCCCAAATTTGGATTTGATCAAGACGTGTAGCAATACATAAACGCCGATCAGGATGGCCATGAAATATTGAAACATCTGGCCCGGCTCCATTTCCATATCCGGCTGCCAGGGCAACGTCATAATGGGAATGGACGGGATACCGTTGAAGCCGCCTAGACGGGCCTCGCCAATACTGTATTCCGGCCCGGCCGTATGATTGATCAGCTTCCAAAGAATCAACGTCACGACCAAAGTGACGACGCCCAGATAGACGTCATTCAAGCGACCGTAAAACATGAAATAGCCGAGCGCCGCAGCGAACAAGGCACACAGTCCAATGGCCATAAGGAAGGGAACTGTGGTCTGCCCCATGTTGATGGCAGCTACCGCATATGTATAGCCGCCGAGGCCAAAAAAACCTGCCTGACCGAAACTCAATATGCCGCCATAACCCCAAATATAAGCCAGGCTCAGCGCGAACAGCGATAGCACCACATATTGCGTCATCTGCAATACTTCGAACAGATCGAATAGGATCGGCACAAAAATCAGGATTGCCAACCCGATGGTGGTGACAAATCCGGCGCCCGCCCAGTCTTTCGAAACCTTGCTCAACATGTTGCCCTCGTCTCGGCGCTCTACTCAGATGCTGCGGGTGAAGATGCGACCGGTAATGCCTCGTGGTAATAACCGTAACAAAATCAGGGCCACGAACAACAACGTGGCATCGCCATATACCGGCCCGGCGGCGAACGTCACCGCCTGACTGATAGAACCCAGCACGCTAGATGCACTTAAGGTGCCGGCAACAACGGCAGCACCGCCCGTGACAACGGTAATGAAAGCCTGACCGATAAAATTGACGCCCATGCCTGGCACCACGCCGCTGATCGGCGCGAGAAGTCCGCCAGCCAAACCGGAAAACGCAGCGCCAATACCGAAAGTCGTCATGTAAACGATTTTCGAATTGACACCAAGACTCTCCACCATGTCTGGGTTTTGCATTGTGGCGCGGGCGATCAGTCCGGACTTAGTATATTTCAAGGCGAAGAATACGGAGGCGATGAAGGCGGCGGCCGCCAAAATCAGAAACAGGGAGTAAATGGCAATCTTGTACTGCCCGATCGCGAAACCACCAAAGGGTGTCGAAACCCCTTCCAAGGTGTTGCCGAAGACCACAGTGACGAAACCGATCAGAAACAGACTCAATCCCCACGTCGCCAACAGGGAATCGATAATCCGGCCATAGAGGTGTTGGATGATGCAGCGTTCCACGATGATGCCGAACAGCCCGACCGCCAGCGGCGCCAGAACAAGGATGGCCACCCAGATATTGACCCCCAGTTTGGTGGTCAGAACGACCGTATAGCCACCCAGCATCATGAACTCGCCGTGGGCGATATTGATTACCCGCATCATCCCGAAAATGATGGCAAGTCCCGTAGCAATCAGAACCAAACCGGCGACAGCCCGCAGCAATTCAATCGCGACCACCAACGAATAATCCATGGGTGCCTGCCCTATTTAATCTTGTGGCCCGGGCCGTGTATCCCCACGGCCCGGGCAATCATGTGTCGTTGCGCGTTACTCGAGCGAAATTTCGTAGTGCTTGTTTGCGTTCGGATTCTTTTTCAAATCGCAAACCAATTGCGTATCGGCCGGCTGCACCTGGGAGAACTTCTCCTTAATGACAAATTTCTTGTCCTGCAGATCGGCGATGTAGACATCTCGGATTGCGTGATGGGTGATTGGGTCAATGGAACATTGGCCGGACGGCATGGTGTAGACTTTGCCCGACTCCATGACCTCGATCAATTTCATGCGATCCAGGCTACCGGCTGTGCGCACCGCGTCCGCCCAAATCATCATGCCTTCCCAGGTAAACTCCGACAATTCCGTCAACAACGGGGTTTTGTCAGGATAACGCTTGTTCACCTTGGCTACCCACTCCTTGTTTTCCGGCGTATCCACGGAAGGATAGTAGCCGTAGCAGGAGATAATACCGTTGGCGACTTCTGGCTTGATGATCTCGATTTCCGCACCGCCTGCGCCGAACGTCGTGGAGGCGATGGGGATCTCATTCTTCATACCCGCCGCGGCCCACTGATTATAGAAGCCCAAATGACCGGTACCCACCAGCACGCTCATCACCATGTCGGGCTTGGCGCTTTGGATCTTCGAAATGGTCGGGCCAAAATTCGTGACGTCGAGAGGGAAGAAATCCGTAGAGACCACTTCGCCGCCGTTCTGTTCCACGTAACGTTTCACCCAAGCAGCGGTGATCTGGCCGTAATTGTAGTCGGCCGCGATTGTATAGACCTTCTTGCCCCATAGCCCCATGGTGTAGGGAACCAGCTTCTCAACGGTTTGGGCCGGCGTCGTACCCAAGGTAATTTCATTGCGGTCGCAGACGCCGCCTTCATAGAGGGTGTTGTAGAAATAAAGCGTCTTATAGCGATGCAGTATTGGCCGAATGGTTTCGCGGCTCGCCGAGGTAATGCCACCCATAACCACCGACGCCTTGTCCTTCAACGCCAGTTGGGTTGCATATTGCGAATACATGGACATGTTGGTCTGCGGGTCATAGACCTGACCCACGACTTTCTTGCCCAGCAGACCGCCGCCGGCATTGATCTCTTCGATCGCCATCAACATGATTTGGTTCATCGGGATGCCGGCAAAATCAAGGAAGCCTGACAAGTCGTGCAGACCACCGACAATAATTTCGTCGGCCGCTTCGGCCGCGAACGGCATCATGGGAAGGGCACTGGCGGCACCGACAGCGGCCGTACCTTTGAGCATCGAACGTCTGGAAATATCACGCGTCATGGCAAATTCTCCGGTTCTGTGAGGCCTCAAAACACCCAATACATACTGGTTTGCTTTTCTTGAAAGTGTCATTGATCCTTGGATTATGCCAACTTCAAGCAACGGCGCAAGTGCGGCCCCACAAATGTGCGACGGGACCAATATCGAAACGGCGCAAACTTTGAGCCGGTCACTCTTTATGCGCCTTTGCGCCGGCTGGCCGGTTTGATGCTGGTGGTGAAAGCGCGGAATACGGCCCATAGTTGTTGTTGGAGCTTGGGCACGGCGCCCAACGTCGGCGCGGCGATGCGAACGGCCAAACCGGCGTCGTTCGGTAGGATGCCAATGCCGATCCGGTCTCCGTCGACATGGGGCTGCAGGGCTTTCGCCACCGCTTCGGCGTCGACGTTCAAGAACAACATCAGTCCCACGCCACCCAACGGGTCCGGCGCCGCTGCCGTTTCGCGAATGATGTCTGTTGCACCAATATCAACCCGTTCGAGCGCCAACAACCGGCCCGCGCGGTGAACCGTGATCTCGGTACAGTAGCGGCGAAAAGCCGGCTCGGGGTGCCAGCCGATACTTTCGGAATAGACGCAAATGCCAGCCGCGTCGATTGCCACACGCTGGTGCAGATCGCTGTCGGGAAACAACACCACGGGATCGTTCATCACTTCCAACCAACCATCGGCGGCGACTGCCAATTGCCACGTATTCTCGGTGTGGCGGCCGTCGCGGCCGGCGTTCGCCATGGTCGCGCCCTGGGTCGTGACATGCGCCGCCGCGCCCGCGGCCACGTGCACGCGTTGGACAAGGCGGTCGCCGGCGTAGAGACCACCGGCGCTCGACTGCGGCACCACGGTCGCCATACCGGCCGGCGCTTCGTCGAGATAGAATGGCCGGGTCAGCGCCCAGGGATAGCTGACATACCGTCTGCCGAGTTCGGTTCGGCCATCAGCGCCGCGTATGAAACCGAGATCGAGCTGCATCAAGTCCGAAACAACACGTCGTGGCACAAAACGTCGACGATGGCATCGACGCCTTCGCCAGTGCGGCCGTTGGTTACCAACACCGGGCGCCCAGCGCGGACGGCCCGCGCTTCGTCCAGCATTTGTTCGAGGTCGACGCCGACGAAAGGCGCCAGATCCGGTTTGTTCACGACAAGCAAGTCGCTTTGCACCACGCCGGGCCCGCGTTTGCGTGGAATGTCGCCGCCGCCGGCCACATCGATTACAAAACACCACCAATCCACCAGGTCGAGCGAGAACGTCGACGCCAAATTGTCGCCGCCGCTTTCCAGCAAGGTCAGGTCCAGCCCCGGAAACTGGCGCTCCAGCCGCTCCGCCGCCTGCAAGTTCAATGTCGGATCTTCGCGGATTACCGTATGCGGGCAGGCGCCGGCTTCCACGGCAACGACGCGCCCGGGCTCGATCAAGTCGGCACGCCGCACCCGCTCGGCATCTTCCTGAGTCACCAAATCGTTGGTGATCACCGCCAGCGCGACACCGCGTTTGAGCAAACGCGGGATCAACTGCTCAAGCAACGCCGTCTTACCGGATCCGACCGGCCCACCGATGCCGACGCGCGCTGCGCCGGCCGGGTCGTTGAACGGTTCAACCGTCATCGTAGCATGTAACGCCGGCTGAGCGGCACCTCCGTCGCCGGCGGGCACGTCAGCAACTTGTCATCGGCGAACACGTCAAAGGTCTGCGCGTCGACCCGGATCGCCGGCAGCGCCGCGTTGCGGACCAAGTCGCCTTTGCCACGCCCGCGCACATTGTCGATCTGGACAAAGCGCTTGGCGACGCCGAGCTTGCGTTCGGTATCGGCGTCGATCGCCAGTTTGCTGACAAAGGTTACACCAAGCGTCGTCTTCGCACAGCCAAGCGATCCCCACATCGGTCGCTGGATGACCGGCTCGGCACCGATATGGCTGCCGTTGCCGTCGCCCATGGCCGACCAGACGATTTCGCCGGACTTGATCACCATCCAAGGCTTGGCGCCGAACGACTGCCGCGGCCACAATACGAGGTCCGCCATCTTGCCGGGCTCCAACGACCCGATATGCCGTTCCATGCCGGCGGCGATCGCCGGGTTGATGGTATATTTGGCGATATAGCGCAGGATGCGTTCGTTGTCGGCGCGCGCCGTGGTCTCTTCCGGCAACCGGCCTACGCGGTCCTTCATCACCGACGCGAGCTGCCAGCATTTGGTGATGTTTTCGGCTAACCGGCCCATGCCCTGGGTGTCGGTCGCGAAGATCGAAATCGCGCCCATGTCGTGCAGCAGATCCTCGGCCGCCATGCTTTGCGGCCGGATGCGACCTTCGGCAAAGGCGACATCTTCCGGCAGATTGTAGTTCAGGATGTGGCACAGCATGGTCATCGGCACGCCCTCTTCCAAGGCGGCCGAGGTGAACGGGTTGGTCGGGTTGGTCGAAGACGGCAGCACATTGGCCTCGCCAACGACCTTTAGGATATCCGGCGAATGACCTCCACCGGCTCCTTCCACGTGATACATATGAACGGTGCGACCGGCACAGGCTGCAATGGTGTCCTCGCAATAGGTGAATTCGTTTATCGTATCGGTGTGGATGTGCACCGAGAAGTCATTGCGTTCGGCGGCGATCAGGGAGCCGTCGATGACCGCCGGTGCGGCGCCAAGGTCCTCGTGAATTTTGACGCCGAGCGCGCCGCCGGAGACCGATTCTTCGACTGCACCGGGATCGGACGAGCCGCGGCCGAGAAAGGCGAAATTGAGCGGAAACTCATCGCAAGCGCGGATCAATTGCCCGAGTATGTTCGGCCCGGCGCAGCTGGTATCAAAATGCGGGCCGGGCGACATGCCCAGCATGGTGGTACAGCCGCCGGCGAGCGCGTGCCAGGCCTGCTCCGGCGACAGGAAGTGAGCATGCGCTTCGATGCCGCCCGGCGTGCAGATGTAGAAATCGCCATGCACCGGCGTTGTGTTCGGCCCGGTGACCATGCCGGGATCGACACCATCCATGATGTCCGGATTGCCGGCTTTGCCGACGCCGGCGATGCGGCCGTCGCGAATGCCGATGTCGGCCTTCACGATGCCGAGCACCGGATCGACGATGGTACAATTATGCACCACCATATCCAGGGCGCCGGAGGCATAGGTGCCTTTGGTCTGGAACCCCTCGCCGTCGCGCATCGACTTGCCGGCGCCGGTCGTCAATTCATCGCCATAGCTGGTGTAGTCACGCTCAACTTCAGCCAGCAGCGCGGTGTCGCCGAGCCGCACCATATCGCCGGTCGTCGGTCCATAAACCTGGGCATAGGCTTTGCGGGTCATTGTCGCCATGGTCCCGTCCTCCCTCAGGCGCCGAGATAAGAATTGGCGCGGGCCGCGGCGATCGCCTTGGCCTTCACATCGGCATCGTTGGTGTCGCCGTTGGTGAGGCCGCCTTGGCCGTAGACCTCGGCCGTCCCGGCCATACGCACCAGCCTTATTGTCTTGGCGACCCCCGGGTCGAAGCGCGCGCCGACACCGGACGGCGCATCCAGTCGCATGCCGAACGCGGCATTGCGGTCGAACCGGAGCGCCCTGTTGGTTTCGAAGAAATGCGCATGGCTGCGAACTTGGATGGCGCGGTCGCCGGTGTTTAAGACCTCGATCTCGACAGCCTCCCGCGCAGCGTTGATCTCGATCTCACCGTCGGCGGCAATGACCTCGCCGGGGACAATGTCATCGACGGCGTCCGCCGTCGGACGGATCGGATCGAACGCCGTGACAAGCTTTGTGCCCTCGGCCATGCCGACCTCGAACGACACCACCGACACCATAGACCGGACACCCGGCTGCACGTCGTCGGTGGTCAACAGGTTGCCGGCCATCGCGACCAGATCCGGGTGGCTCATATCCTGACGCGCCGCCGTCATCACTTCGTCACAGATCAGCGCCACCGCCTCCGGATGGCTAAGGCGGATGCCTTTCGACCGATAGCGCCGCGCCAGTTCGGCGGCGGTGAAAATGGTAAGCCTTTCCAGTTCCGTCGGTGTCAGGTTCATGGCGAGCCTCTCATTGTTGGATCAATTGGAAAACAGCGCGCCTGCCGCTTCATGCCGACAGAGCGCGATATCGATAGCAGGCGCAAAATTGGTTGGGTGACGCGGAGGGTCTTCAGCGGCCAAAGCAGCGACAACGGGGCGCAATCGCGCCAGATCCGATTGCACGGAAATCGCCCCGACGATGCCGAGCCGGACCGCCGCCGACGCCAGGCCCCCGAGAAAGGTCACGCCCGACAAAGCGGCGGCAGCGGCACGATCGAGGCCGGTGCCGGCATAGACCAGTCCCTGGGCCACCGGCAGATGCGCCAGCGGTTGTCGCTGTCGATAATTGACGGCGTTTGGCACGCCGAGGCGGGCGTGCGCCGCCAGCAACGCCTGGCCGGCGCGAAGGCTGCCGTCGCGCTGCGGTGCCGACCAGCTCATCGCATGGACCTGATCGTCCAACACGAGCCAGCCGTCGATATCGGCGCCATGCGCGGCGGCAACGATGGCGCGGTCGAAACTGGCCCAGCGGCCGCGCAACTGAGCTTCAAGAAACGCCCCCATATGCGCGCGGTCGATCCGGTCTTCGCGCCACAGCGATTCAAGCCCCCAGGAAAAGGCAAATCCGCCGGCCGGGAACTGGCTGTCGCCGATCTGCAAGGCAGTAACCAGGGCCAGCGTGTCGGCGGCCGCATCAGTCATCGCGCAGTACCGCCACGGCGCCGGAATCGAGCATTTCGCGCAGACGGGCGATGACATCGGCCTCAGGGCCTTCCACCGCGATCTGCAAATTGCTTTCGGCAAAGCGCACGCGCCAGTGCAAGTTTCCGGCGTGATAGCCAAGCTGCAGCGCCGCCGCCGCGTCGCGGGGGCGCACGGTCAACCAGCGTTCTTCGCCGACGCGGACAACGATGGCCCGGTCCGCGTCCAGCAACAGCACGGCACCGTCATCCAGTCGCTGCCCGCGCGGTTGGCTGATGGCGCAGTCCGTGTCCCGGTCGGTACGGACACGCAAGCGGCCGCGGCCGGCATCGCGCTGCTCAATACTTAGAATTTCCACTTTGCCGGCATGGGCCAGGTCGTGCAGCCGGTCGGCTAGGTCCGGGTCGCTGCGGTAACCGACCACTGTCGCAAGGCGCAGCATGCTCAAACCGCGCGCTGAGATGTCGGGTAATTTGGTTGATGCTCGCGCAAGGTCGGTACCCCCGATGCTGCCGTGGATCGTAGCGTGCCCGAACACCGCGTTCTTGACAATGCGACCCACCGTTGACCGCGGTCGCCCCGCCGACAGATGATGGGCCGGTCTTTGACTGCGCCACAGAAACAGCCGAGGGGGACACGATGATCGAGATCATGCGACCCGCCACCGTCGACGACGCCGCGGCTGTGGCCGAGATGGTCGGCGCGCTGCTGACGGAATTGCGCGGGTTGGAGACCATGGTCGATCTGGCCCCGTTACTAGACGCGGCGCGCGACCTGCTGGACGGCGCCCACGGCTACTGGGCCTGGCTGGCGCTGGATGAGACCGGCGCGCCGGCCGCGGTCCTGACCCTAAATGAATGCGCCGCGGTCTACGCCGGCGGCCGTTTCGGCGAAATTTGCGAGCTCTATGTCCGGCCGGATCAGCGCTCAACCGACATCGGCCGCCGGCTGCTCGACCAAGCCGCCGAATTCGGCCGCCAGCGAAGCTGGTCGCAACTGGAGGTCGGCGCACCCAGCCTGCCGCGCTGGGAACGCACCGTCGCTTTCTACAAACGCAACGGCTTCACGGAAGTCGGCCCGCGCCTCAACTTCAAGCTCTGACTTAATCAACGAATTTCACAGTAGTTCCGCCCACCAACAAACGGATCGAATTCGCCGATCAAATAGCCACCACAAAATTGATCCATGCGTTCCTACGGACTAAATCCGATGCTCTTCGCATCGCAAATTATGGTTGAGACGCCAGGACAGTCGAACACCAACAAGACAACTAATTCTTGCTTCGAAAGGAGACCCGTTCGGTTCTTTAACGCGCGCGTCCCGAAATTTGTTAAATCGCGATCGCGTTCCTGACAAGTAGACCGAGTATTGCTTTTGTTTTCGAGAGACGAATTATGCGATACTGTTCTCCAGTTAGTAATTTAATTTGTACACATGGTTGCAATGTCGTCCGTGAGATATGCCCCGTCAGAAGCAGCAATCGAGGACGCGATCGAGAGTCGGATCGGTAGCCCCGGTTTCTTTCAACGTGTCGCCGAACAAGTGGCACGGGGCTTGTACCCACACTCGGCTGCCGGTTTGGTTCCTTTTGGTCGGAGGTCAGACGACAAAACCGTTCGCGGGTGGCCGGACGCGTATTTTGCGAAGTCCGACGGCGCCCTTGTCGCCATCGAAGCAACAACGGCGGAATCCGCCATCACACGCCATTGGCCCAAGGATCTTGCCAAGCTTCAGGAAAATTTGGAATCACGCTTTCGTGGTGGACTGATTTGGGTCGCTTGGTGCGATCCGAAAACACCATCCCAATTATCAGAAATGAGAGAGGAAGCGCGCCACTGCGGCCTCCCTGCTGAAGACATTCAAATCATCTTTCGCAAAGATCTTTGTTCTCGGTTGCGCGCGCCCGTTCATGCAGGGTTTTGGACAAACGATCTCGGCCTCGCGGTGACGTCAGAACCCTTCGACCGCATTTACAACATCGTCGAGCGCTACGGATATCGAGTTGGTACCGGACTTTTCCCAACATCGGAGGAATATGAACGTAGCTATGTCCACGCACCACCGATACTCGAGGAAGTTGAGAAGACACTATCGGTACAGCGGAATGCACTGGTCGTCGGGCATGGCGCGGCAGGCAAGACGACACTTGCCATGGTCCTGGCCCACCGGCCGAGATTTCGTCTCGCGCCGACTTACTACCTCGACCTCACGGCGACAGAGAGCGATCCGACATTGCTGCGACGTACCGGCGAGGCGATCGCTGCCCTCGCTGACCGCGGTGTGCTGTTTGTTGTTGACAATGCACATCTGGATCCGGGGCTCACAGTTCGCATTCGAGAACAGTGGGAGAGCTATGGCCGGCAATCTGAGCTTCTGATCCTATCACGGCGCGTACGCGGTAAGACGGAGCCTTGGAGCACCGAGCCCGAGCTCGAGTCTCTTCCGTTACCGACATTTGATCTCATTATCGAACCTGCCGATCTCGAAGGCGTATACCAGCGCCTGTATCGAGCTCGTAAGCACTCTGAGGCGGTGTCGTTGGAACCGGATGTTCTCGACGCATGGCATAAAGTATTTGGCGGTGACCTGATGACGTTTGGTGCCGCTGTGCTTGGCCTTCTAGACCGGAATGGTGACCCATCTTCGCTCAGCGCTGCCGATGCCAGAGCATTTGTTCGCAACAGGTATCTTCAGGATGTGAAGCTTTCCAGCGAGCAATCAGCGCTTCTGGATCTTGCTTCCGTGTCGGAACGGGAAGGTTTGTTGCCAGTCGAGGCATTCGCTGATGGCGCTCTTGAGCAGTCAGTTCGTGACGGATTGGTCTGGGTTGAGACAAGAGGGCGGGGCAACACTTATCATTTCTATCGCTTGTCTCACCCAGGCCTCGGTACGCTCCTTCGCGATGCCGCCCATTGTGCCGAGACAAGCCTGATTGATTGCTGCCGAGTACTGCAGGCCCATCCTTACTCGTGCGTGTCAACAGCCTTTCGCCGCCGCAAAATTGGCGAGCCGACGGAGGCCGCGGCTCTTCTAGACGCGCTTTGGCGTCAACCTGGGTGGCCTCTGGCCAACCTACCGCTGTCCTGGTGGCGCGGATTCGCAGACGCCGCAAGCGACTTAGGAGTCGCCACTCACGAGGAGATAGCATCCAGGGCACACTCCTGGTTGGCAAAGCGCCAGGCTCGTGAAGCGCTTGTCGAAGGCGCCCTGGCGACACCGCTTCACTCTCTAGCGTCATTTCTTGACTATGCGCGAGTGCCGATGCCGGCGGTCTGGGATGCCATCCACCAAGGCCTCGCCGCCGAAGACCACCGAGAAGCGCTTATCAAACACGCCCTGGCGACGCCGCTTGGCGATCTTCGATCATTTCTTGACTATGCGCGAGTGCCGATGACGGCGGTCTGGGAAGCCATCCACGAAGGCCTCGCCGCCGAAGACCACCGAGAAGCGCTTGTCGAACGCGCCCTGGCGACGCCGCTTCACTTTCTAGCGTCATTTCTTGAATATGCGCGAAAGCCGATGCCGGCGGTCTGGGATGCCATCCACGAAGGCCTCGCCGCCGAAGACCACCGAGAAGCGCTTGTCGAACGCGCCCTGGCGACGCCGCTTGGCGATCTCCGTTCATTCCTTGACTATGCGCGAGGGCCGATACCGGCGGTCTGGGAAGCCATCCACGAAGGCCTCGCCGCCGAAGGCCACCGAGAGGCGCTTGTCGAACGCGCCCTGGCGACGCCCCTCGACCACCTCGCATCTTTTCTCGCCTATGCGCGAGTGCCGATGACGGCGGTCTGGGAAGTCATCCACGAAGGCCTCGCCGCCGAAGACCACCGAGAAGCGCTTGTCGAACGCGCCCTGGCGACACCCCTCGACCACCTCGCATCTTTTCTCGCCTATGCGCGAGTGCCGATGACGGCGGTCCGGGATGCCATGCGCGACGGACTGTTGTCAGAGCCTTGCCGTGCCGACATACAGAATCGATTCATCGCAGATGGGCCGGAAAAGATTGTGGCTTTGTTGAAGCACGATGACGCGTTCGACGGAATTCTTCGGACCATCGATACCAATCTGTGGTCCTCGCGATACAACGACGCCTATCTAGGCCAACCAAATTGGTTCAACGACTTTGCATCCCAATGCTATCGCGCCGAAAGAGAGGACCTTGTCGGACCTATCGCCTGCGCAATCTTGCGCAACTCGCAGAGTGGCGATTTTCCTGCCCCAGGCATTAATCTTCGCCATCTGACATTTATCTTGACAGCGCCACACGGCTGCATAGCGAACGAAGTTGACGATTTTTTCGCACGCGTTCTTGGCCCAGATTGGGTTGCCACCCAATACGGTTCACGCGAAGCGTCGGTCGGCGCGCTTGCCGCATCTGTGCGTTCTATCGCCTTGAGTGAGCGCAGCGATTTCCGTCGCCATTTTTTGTACGCTGAGCTGTATCGACGGCTTATCGAGGAAGCGCCAACGGATACGGCCTCACCGCGCCATATCGAGGCTTGGCTGTGTCTCCTGAGCGCCACCCGGATTTTGGGTCATGGACAAGAGCTTGATTTTCGAACGCGGATCAGTTCAAGTCGCTTGGCAAAATGTCTCACAATTTTCCCACCTGGTCGGCCAGATGAGGATCTCCGTCCCATTCAAGCGGGCATCTGGTCGGGATTGAGAGAATGGTGCCATCTGACCCGCGAGAAGTTGACTGTTGACCCCGTGTTGGCCGAGGGCATTCTCGCGCAGTTTCGAGCGGCGTCTCCGGTCGGGCGGCCTCGACTGTCTGCTCTGAACGCAGTGATGATCGATTGGTTGGAGCGGAGTCGGGACTGTGGCTGGCGTCTTTTGGCAGATGAAGACTCGCTGTTAGGAGCGCTCGAACATCGGCTCCACACACATGGTCCCTCAGATGTAGGTAACGAAACTTGACATATCGGTGCCAGCATGTGGTCTGAAATGGCGAGCTTCACGGAAGTCGGCCCGCGCCTCAACTTCAGGCTTTGACGCGATTGTTTACGCGCTGGCCAAATGCGCCCGCACCCGGCTGGCCTCCGCCTCTGATCGGTCCGCTTCGGCGTTGGTGGCCCGCCGCAAATCGGCCGCGACGTTCTTGTGATAAGGCGTCGCGGCGATCGGGTCGCAATCGTCGCTCGCCGTCAGCAGATTGATTTTTGGGCCGACCACGAGCGGCTTGCCGTCGGCCAGGATCGTGCGCATGCCGTAACCGTGGGGTAACACGGCGAAGCCGCGCCGCAGGCCGGTGTCGGCCTCGGCGCGCGCGGTCAGTTGACCGGTCGCCGTTTGCACGGTCACCCAGCCGCCGTCGATGGCACCGATATCGGCCAAGTCGTCGGGGTGAATGCGCAAGGCGCCGTCCGCATCGTCTTTGCGCCAGCGCGGGTCGCGGATGATCTGATTGGCATTGAAGCCGCGCCGCTGGCCGAACGACACGACGTAGGGATAGCCCGGCTTGGCGGGCTGGTCGCGCGCCTCAAGCTCGGCCAGCCAGTCGAGCGTTTCCGGTACGGCCAGCCGGATGACGCCGTCTTTGTGGGCAATCTGCGTCCAGACGTCTTCCGGCTCGGTGACGGTAAACGCCGTGCCGGACGGACTGTTCAAGATCCGGTCGAAGAGTTCTTCGCCGAGCGCCGGCCCGTCCGCCGTCGAGCCGATGGCCGTGCGCACAGCGGCGCCATGACGCTTGGCAACGCTATGGCACGCCGGCCATAGAATGGAGACCGACGCGGCACCGTTCGCCAATGACTGCCCCAACGTCTGGTGCAAAATGATCGGCGCGACAACGGCGTAGTGCCGTTGCTCCGCCAGCAGGTTCTGGAAGCCGGCGGCGAAAGCCGCCCGGTCGTTGGCCGCCTGAGCCCTCAGGTCAGCCAGGACCGCATCCGGCGGCAACAGGCCGAGTTCCTTGGCAAGTGCTGCATAGATGTCGGGCTCGGCCATGGTGCCCGGCAACGGATCGAACAACGGCGGCCGCAAGTGGAAATAGTTGACCGGTGCCGATAGGGTGAACAGCGTAAATTCCCATTTCTCATATTGGCTAGACGCCGGCAGCACATAATGCGCCTTGGCGGCGGTCTCGGTCATGGCGACGTCGACCACAACCAGCAGGTCCAATGCGTCAAGTGCGGCTTCGACGGCTTTGGTGTTGGCGGCCGAATTGGCCGGGTTCGAACTGTCGACCACGACGGCGCGCAGGCGGTCGGGGTGGTCGGTCAGGATTTCCGCCGGAAACCGGTTCGGCGGATAAAGCCCGGCGATTTCGGGCATGTCGGTCGCCGCCGAATGAGCGCCTTTGGAATTGCCCATCAGCGGCTGCAGCCAGGTATGGATGGTCTGGGTACCCGGCCGGCCGAAATGCCCGGTGATCAGGAACAGCAAATTGGTCACGTAGCTGTTCAAGGTGGAGTTGCGGCCCATCTCGATACCAAGTTCGGTGCGCAACGCCATGGCGTCGGCGGCGGCAATCATGTCGACCGCCCGCTCCACGTCGGCGCGGGCGACATCGGCGCGCGCGATCCAGTCATCGACGGGGATGGCGGTAAGCACGTCGCGCACGGTCGGCCAGCCCGTGGTACGGGCATCAATGAAGCCAGAGTCGACCGCGCCCCGAGCCACCAGCATCTGCAGCATCGCGCCGACCAAATAGGCATCGGTGCCGGGCCGGAGTTGCAGATGCAGGTCGGCCATCGCCGCGTCTTTGGTCCGGGCCGGGTCGATGACGATGATTTTCCGATCCTTGGCCTTGGCGGCGTGGCGCAAATGATTGCGGGCGCCAGGCTCGCATTGCGCTTCCCACATGTTGCTGCCTTGCAGGATCAACAGATCGGCGTCTTCGATCATCGGAGCATGATTGCAGTTCTGGGATCCGAACATATGGCCGTTGACCCAGAAGCGTCCGCTTTTTTCCTGCGCCAAGGAGCTGAACACATGACGCGCGCCGAGCCCGCGCATGGTCATGATGCCGTAGCCGCCGCCGGCATGATTGCCTTGGCCGCCGCCGCCGTAATAGCCGAGCGCGTCGGCGCCATGGCGCGCCCGTATGGCTTTGAGTTTATCGGCTATTTCCCGGATCGCCTGGTTCCAGGAAATCGGCTCGAATTCACCGTCTGCGCGGCGACGGAGCGGCGAGGCCAGCCGGTCGGGCCGATCGGAATAGTAGGTTAGACGCTGGGCTTTTTGGCAAAGGTAACCCCGTGAGCGGGGATGATCCTTGTCGCCGTGGACCTGAACAATGGCACGGCCGTCGGTGCGAACCTTCAACCCACAATTGGCGTAACACAGGATACACGCCGCGGCTTTCCACTCATCCATCTCGACACTCCGTCAGGCGTCAGCCCATGGTGATTAAGTTCAATTTCTGAACTTAATCACCATGGCCGAAGGCCACTGAAATTTCAAGCGTGCCGCGACGGGCGGACGATCAGTCGTCCTTTTTCTTGGTGCCGAACAAGCTCTTCAGACCTTTGGAGACGCCCTCAACGGCACTTCCCGCGGCACCGCCGGTGGATTTCGCCGCATCGTCGCCGCTCGGCGCGGCCGAGCTCTTTTCGCCGGCACCTTCGGCCGATTTGACGCAAGGATGGTCTTCGCCGCCGAGGTCGCCGAACGCCAGGAGTGCTGCCGGCGGGAAAGCGAGACTGCCAAGCAGGCTCGCCAACTTGCCGACCGTGGCCAGTTCGTCCGGCTTGAAGCTCGGCTCCAAGAACGTACCCTGGACTTTGATCGGCACCGAAACATTCAACGTCGCCGATTTCGGTTTCGGGGTGATCTTCATATCAAGCTGTTCGCTGCCAAGGTTGACCGTGCCTTCACCGATGACGCTGGCATATTCGGTGTCAAACAGCAGGCCCTTGGACGTTGCCAGTCCTTGTTTGATGTCGAAATTGCTGGCGATGCATTCGACCACCGTCCACTCGGACTTCTCCGAAAACAGCGAACCGACGATTTGGCTCACGCCGCCAATGAGCGCGTCGAAGGCCGCGGTCTTGGCGCGCCCCTCGCCCATCAAAATCAAACTGTGACCATTGAGGCTGGCCATGATATCGGCGACCGAAGCGCCGCTGCCGGCGACTTCGACATCGACGTCCGCGGTGCCTTCCAACAAATCGGTCACGCCCATTTCCGCCAGCAGTTTCTGCATGTCCAAATCCTTCGATTTGACATCCAGCGCGATACGGGCGGGCGAGGCCGCGCCGTCGACCTTGGCCTTGACCAAAATCGTGCTGCCGGCAACGCCGACTTCGAGCGGTTCAACATTCAACCGGCCGCCTTTCAGTTGGAGAAACACGGCCATTGGCTTCAGTGTGATCGCCGGTACCACGACCTCTTCGCCGCGATATTCGATCTCCGCATCGATCGCTTTCATACCGTCGAGGGCCAAGGGGTCGGTTGGAAACACGCGGGTCGCTTTTTCAGCCTTCGGTGCCGGTACCGCGGGTTGTTCCGACGCCGGCGGCAACAGCGCCGCAACGTCGAGGCGTTTGGAGGCGAGCTTGCCCTTGATCGCCGGCCGCTCGCCGGCCAGCGCAAGCGAAATCGCGCCCGAGAGGTCGGATCCGCCGATTTTCAACGTCAAAGGTTCGAGTTGGATTCCAGCCAGGTCACCTTTGACCTGTGTCTGCAAATCGATGTCTTTGATATGGCTGACGCCGTCGCCGGCGATCGGCACCAATCCGTCGAGCGTCGCCGCTTTCACGCCAACCGCCAGATCGATGCCTTTGACCGCGATGGGATCGTCGATTTGTCCCTTCAAGGTGACGTCGATACCGGCGAAATTGATCGTCAGGTCCATCGGATAGGGCTCGCCCGGCAACAGACTGTCGAACTGACCCACCACGCCATTCGCCGCGATTGCCTGGCCGTTCCATCCCGCTTTCAGCGCCAGCAACAAAAGATTGCCGGGCTCGCGGTCGCCGCTTAACTCTTCGATCTTTACTTCATGCAATTCGCCGGTTTGACCGTCTTTGTAGGCAAGTATCGCATTCCGCAATGTAACCTTATCGACTACCGGAAAGACGTCCGTGCCGCCGGCCGTGTCAGTTTTTTCTTCCGTTTTCGGTTCGGTTGGCGGCGCCAAAATCCAGTTGCCGACGCCTTTGTCATTGGTTTCCAGCAAGACGTCGGGTTCGATCATCACCACCCGTGGAATGACAATTTGCTGGCTCAGCAACGGGATGACGGAAATGATCAATTCCAACTGCTTGAGCTTGGCCATCTCCGGACGCGAGCCCCATTCCGCGTTCGCAAAGCCCACGTCTTCGATCACCAGCCGAAGGTTGCGGCCCAGTTCCAGATTCATGTCACCGGACAAGCGGATGTCCCGGCCGGTCGCGTCTTTCACGGCGGTCGCGATGTCTTCGCGATATTCGCCGACATCCAGCGTCGCCACATAGATGATGACGGCAATGATGGCGACCACCAGCACACCAATGAAAATACCAAAATACTTCAAGAATCGCATGATAGGCAGACCTCCAAGCCCGATCGCACCGACAGTGCGGCCGCGAGACGACTCGTCTCTCGGGCCATGATACGGCGTCTCCAGCCAGGCACCAGTAAAATCGCCATGGTCGGCCCGCGGATTTTGACCTTGCAGTTTCGATTGCCACGGTATTGGCGCAGGTTTCGGCGGTCTGGTCTAAGGCATTTCCCGTCAGCCGGAAATCCGCCACAATTCGACTGTACCGATGCCCATCATGACAAACGAGGGAAGGATTCGATGATGACCGGCAATTTGGGTCGCACAGTGGTGTCCGTCGGCGTGGCGGTGATGCTAGCGTTGTCCGCGGCCGCGTGCGAAGAAGAAGGGCCTGCGGAGAAGGCGGGCAAAGAGATTGACAAGGCTGCCGAGAAAGCGGCGGATACAGCCAAAGAAACCTATGACACGCTGAAGAAAAAGGTCAACGAATAGGCCGCCCTCACCAGCCCTCCCGCAGGATCGGAGCCCGATGATCGAGGACCGTGGGTAATGCCGGCGCCATCCGACGATTCTTCATACACGCTGGCCGATCTGGAAGCGGCGGAGCGCATTGTTGGTGTCCGCTACACGGCGGCGGAGCGCCAACAGGTGCTGTCCCGGCTGGAGGAACAACTGAACAGGCTGCACCGGCAGCGGCGTTTGCTCGATCCGCCGAACGGCCTTGCTCCGGCATCGGTCTTCGATCCAACCCTCGGCCGCGGCACGGTACCGCCGTCGGACATCGATCGCGTAGCCTGGTCGCCGACAGAGCCGACGCCGGACTTGCCGCGACGCGCCGAAGACATCGCTTACGCGCCGCTGACCCATTTGTCCCAGTGGTTGCGTCGCCGTGTGTTGACCAGCCGGCAGCTCACCGACATCTATCTTGACCGGTTGCGCCGACTGGGCCCCAAATTGGAATGTCTGGTCACCTTGACCGACAAACGTGCCATTGCCGAAGCCGAAGCCGCGGATCGTGAGATCGCCGCCGGCCGCTTCCGCGGACCGCTGCACGGCATCCCCTGGGGCGCCAAAGACATCCTCGATACCGCCGGCATCGAAACCGGCTGGGGCGCCGAGCCTTACCGCAACCGCACGCCGACAGAGGACGCAGAAGTGGTTCGGCGCCTGCGCGATGCCGGCGCGGTTCTGGTTGCCAAGCTGAGTGTCGGCGCGCTCGCCTTTGGCGACGTTTGGTACGGTGGCCAGACCCGCAACCCATGGAACATGGCCGAAGGCGCCCGCGGGTCGAGTGCCGGATCCGCCGCCGCCGTCGCCGCCGGCCTGGTCGGCTTCGCCATCGGCAGCGAAACCTTGGGCTCCATCGTCGCGCCCTGTATGCGCTGTGGCACTACCGGCCTCCGACCGAGCTTCGGCCGGGTGCCGCGGACCGGCGCCATGACGCTTTGCTGGTCCCTCGACAAACTTGGGCCGATCACCCGCGCCGTCGAAGATACGCTGCTGGTGCTTGACTGTTTGAACGGTCCCGATGGGGCCGATGCTGGCGCCAGGGACGTAACCCTTCGCTCGCCAGAACGGCGTTATGCGCCGCCGGCCGCGCCGCTTGCCAAGTATCGCCTGGGCTACGACCCGCGCTGGTTCGACGATGCCCAGGCGCGCGATTTGGACCGCAAGGCGCTCGAAACTGCGCGAGCGGGCGGCGCTGAACTGGTCGAAATCCAGCTGCCGGATTGGCCTTACGACACATTGCTGTCAATCCTGTACGCTGAAGCGGCAGCGGCCTTCGAGCAATTGACCCTCACCGATGAAGACGATTTGTTGACGCGCCAGGACGCCGACGCCTGGCCCAACACCTTTCGACGGGCACGCTTCATCCCGGCCATCGACGTCGTTCAGGCCGACCGATTCCGGCGGCGTGTCACCGCCATGATGCATGACACCATGACCGGGCTTGACGCCTTGATCGGCCCGAGCTTTGCCGACGCGCTCATGCTGATCACCAATTTCACCGGCCAGCCGGCCTTGACCTTCCGGATCGGCTTTGCCGAGATGGCGAAACGGGATACCAATCCGCCGCTCGGCCGGGTCGTCGAGGAACCGCCGCATAACGCCAAACGCTATCGCGTGCCCTACGGCATGACCTTGTGGGGACCATTGGACGGCGACGCTGGCTTGGTGGAAATTGGCCAGCACCTGGAAGCCGCCCTCGGCGTCCGCGACGAACGCCCGGCGCTCGATTAAGAAAGGCCGGCGCGATGGCGATTTACGGCGACTACGATTTGGACGCACTGGAACGGCAGTACGATATCGAAGCGACGGTCGCCGACCTGGGCACGTTGCTGGCCGGCTACGACGCGTGGTCGGAAAAAGTCCTGGCCGAACTCGCGCCGCACCGCGACCTCGCCTACGGTCCCGACCCGCTGCAACGCCTCGACATCGTCCCCGCGGCAACGCCCGACTCGCCGATCATGGTCTATATCCACGGCGGCTACTGGAAGCGCGGCGACAAGGCCGGGCGGGCCTTCGCGGCGCGGCCGTTCCACGACAACGGCATCATCTGGGCTTCGCTCAATTACCGCTTGGCGCCGGCCGTTGGCTTGGATGACATCGTCGCCGACACCCGCGCCGCCATCGCCTGGATCCACGCCAATGCGGCGCGCTTCGGCGGCGACCGCGACCGAATTTACCTCTCCGGCAGCTCGGCCGGCGGGCATTTGGCCGGCATGGCACTGGCGCCGGGCTGGCACGGTGATCACGGCTTGCCCGCAGACGTCATCAAGGGCTGCACGGCGATGAGCGGCCTCTACGACCTGCGGCCGTTTCTCCACACCAGCCAGCGCGACTATTTGCACCTCGACCAGCAGTCGGCCCTGCGCAACAGCCCGCTCGAGCACCTGCCCGCCATCACCGGCCCCATCCTGATCGCCTGGGGCGGCAAGGAAACCGACGAATTCGAGCGCCAATCCAAGGCCTACGCCGCGGCCTGCGCCGCCAAAGGGCTCACCGTCGAAACAATGTGCCTCGTCGAACAGAACCATTTCTCGCTCATGGGCGAAATGGGCTCCGCCGAGAGCCAACTCACCCAGGCAATGCTGCGGATGGTTGGCGGTTGAGTCCCAACAATGCGTAGCTTAATGGCAAACGTCGCCAACTCGGCTCTTTGCAGCGTCCTAGTTCATGTGCCGGTGTTAAGCCGCTTCCCGATCAGCTTCGCGCCACCCAAGGTCTGAATTCTGGAGGTGGTGGCGATCAACACGATCTGCTGCATCTGCATCGGCTAAATGTTCAAGCACATTGGCCACATCCACGTTCCCGCTGATCTTTTGCTTATAGTAACTACGTATTAGTCGATCAGCGGGACCCGAAATCGCCGTCTGGTCTTTCTCCCAGCGCGCCACTGTCTGACTATCCACGTCAAGAAGAGCGCCAATTCTTTTTTGAGAGCAGCCAAGCTCATGCCTTAGAAACTTGATTTGCTCACCACTGAGGGGGCCGGTGGCCGACACGATCATGTCGCCGATGGCAGCGTGGAGTCCGTCCACATTCTCAATAGAGGCGCCGTCACCATAGGGCGTGTCATGCTCTGCGTAGCCGTTCACTAGCCAAATGTTGCTTAGGCCGCTTTCTGTGTAGTGGTACATCATGACCTCCTAAATCACCGTAATGACGATTAGCTTTGCCGGCCAATCTATCGCAACCGCGACTTTGACGTTGTTGCCGGCGGCGAACCTCTGAAGCGTGCACTGCCAGTTACCATGCGCATTTACAAATGGCCCCTCAGATACCGTTCCTCTCTGCAGGCACCCACGGACTTGTCGAATCGACCAACCGCGGGCCAGCATTTGTTCCTTGGCGTGATTCGTTAGAACCACATTGTTCGAATCCGCCGCAACCTCTCGGATAGTTGCCTCGGCTTGTCGGGAGCCAAGCCTTTCTGGCTGCACGGGCGCGGCGGGTGACATAACTATCAATATGATAGGTAAGTGTTAAAAGTCAATTACCGATTTTCGGGCTATCGATACACTTTTTGGTTGGTTTCGACGTCTCGTCGGTTCTTGGAGATCTGTACTAGACGGCTAATCTGTGGCGGTTCAGCGCCAGTATCAAGGGTTTTTCGACCGTCGTCTCCATGGTGGTCATCGTGGCCGCCGCCGGTGCGGCCGACACGAAGATAGTAAGTTAAACTCGACACCTGTTCGACGATGCGACGCACAATACGTTCAGCCGCAACTGGATCATCTTGAGCGATGTACTCACCGATGTCATTCAAGTTGCGGCCGGCGCGTTGTGTCCAGACGACATCATGCATTCGAAATGAATTTGTTGATGGTCGCCTTCAGCTCTTCGGCTGTTGCGAAATCACCAGCATCAGCTTCTTTGACAGCCTTTCTGGTTACCTTGTCTTGCCATGCCTGATCATCGGCATCCGGTTGCTCTGTGGCGGGTTTGATTGCCTTTTCAACGGACGGCGGTTTCTTGGCTGTGTCGTTCATTCTCAAAAAATATCAGAAGTAGGGGATTATTCTCAACGGCCATCGTCTCGCTCCCTCACTCCACGGTCACGCTTTTCGCCAAGTTGCGCGGTTGGTCGATGTCGCGTTCCAGGGCCAAGGCGGCGTGGAAGGCCAAAAGCTGGAGCGGCACGCTCATCAGGATGGGGTCGAGTTCCGGCTCGCTCTGGGGCACGGTGATGCGGTCGTCGACGCTGACCGGCAGGTCGCCGGCGTGGGTGAGCGCGATGACCGGGCCTCGGCGGGCTTTGATTTCCTCGATGGCGGCGATGTTCTTTTCGAACAGCTCGTCGCGCGGCAGCACCACAAAAGTCGGCGTTTCCGGCGCGATCAGCGCCAACGGCCCGTGCTTGAGCTCCGACGCCGGATAGGCCTCGGCGTGAATGTAAGACACTTCCTTGAGTTTGAGCGCACCTTCCAGGGCAACCGGGAACCCGGCCGCGCGACCGATGAAAAAGGCGTTGGTGAGGCCGGCATATTTGCCCGCGACTTCGGCGATCGCCGGTTCCTGTTCGATGATTTCCCGGACCTGGCCGGGCAGCCGTTTGAGTGCCGTGATCAGGCGGCCGCCCGCGGCCGGCGACAGGTCCCGAATGCGGCCAAAATAAAGCCCAAGCATGGCGAAGGAAACCAAGGTCTGGGTGAAGGTCTTGGTTGCCACCACCGCCACCTCCGGCCCGGCATGGAGATAAACGCCGCCGTCGCACTCCCGAGCGATGGTCGAGCCGACCACATTGACCACGCCCCAGACCCGGCCGCCCTTGCGTTTGACCTCCTGCAGCGCCGCCAGGCTGTCGAAGGTTTCGCCGGACTGGCTGACCACGATGTAGAGCGTATCGGTTTCGATGACCGGGTTGCGGTAGCGAAATTCCGAGGCCGGTTCGGCCGACGCCGGTATGCGGGCTAAGCGCTCGATCATGTGGGCACCGGCAAGGCCCGAAATATAGGCCGAGCCGCAGCCGAGAATCTTGATCCGCCGGACCTCCAACAGTGCCCGCGGCTCGAAATTCAGGCCGCCGAAATGAGCGCTTTGGAAGCGCTCGTCGAGCCGTCCGCTCAAAGCCCGCTCGATCGCCTCCGGCTGCTCGTCGATTTCCTTGCGCATGAAGTGTTCGAACAAGCCCTTATCGTAGGATTCGGCCTTGAGATCGATGATCGTCGCTGTCTTAGTCGTGGTAACGGCATCGAGGGTCGCGGTCCGATAACCCGCCGCATCGAGAACAGCGACTTCTCCGTCATCGAGATAGACGACTTGTTGCGTATGCCGGACAAGAGCGGCGGCATCGGAAGCCACGAACATCTCCTTGTCGCCGACGCCAAGAATGATCGGGCTGCCGTTGCGGGCGACCACGATCTTGCCAGGCTCGTCGGCAGAGACGACGGCCAGGCCATAGGCGCCCTCGATCGCCCGCAGCGCCTCGCTTACCGCGCCTTCCAATGTCGGCGCATCGCTGGCCGCGATCATGTGGGCGATGACTTCGGTATCGGTCTCCGAGCGAAATTCCGTGCCCCCGGCGGTCAAATGCGCGCGCAAGGCGGCGGCGTTCTCGACGATGCCATTGTGGACCACGGCGATACGGCCGGTAGCGTCGGTATGGGGATGGGCGTTCAGATCGCTCGGCGGGCCGTGGGTTGCCCAACGGGTATGGCCGATGCCGATGCCACCCTTCAGCCGTTTCGGGCTGATCGCCTCCAAGGCGCGAACCTTGCCTTCGGCCTTGTGGATGCGGAGCCCGCCCGGCTTGACGATGGCAACGCCGGCGGAATCATAACCGCGATATTCCAATCGATGCAGACCTTCGAACAGGATCGGAACCGCATCGCGTTTTCCCACATAGCCGACAATACCACACATTCTGTCTTCCTTTCGTCAACCGTAGATCAAGCGCCGGATTTGGCGCTCGCTCAAAGGCGGTGCGCTAAATCGGCGGCCGTCGAGCTCCGCTGCGATGCGCGCGAAAATAGCCGTATTGCTCAACCCCGACGCCTTCAACTCGCCATGGCGCCGAACCACGAAGGCATCGGGCGCTTCGGAAAAGAACGCAACAACATCGGCAACCACCCGCTCCGCTTCTCCGCGGCTCAAGCGGCTCGATCGCACTAAGTGCTCAACCAGGGCATCGACGTCTTCCATTGGCCCAATTTCATCAACAATTCGTTATTAAATCAATAATCTTGCCTGAATTCGGGCAAAAAATGGAAATTTTCAGGTGTACTTGATGTCACACCACCATGGTAGGCTTGAAATTGAGCGTCAAATTCGAAGGACAGCGGCATGGGATTGCTGATTGACGGCCAGTGGGACGAAAATTGGTACGACACCAAAAAGTCGGGCGGCCGATTTGAACGGTTCGAATCGACATTTCGCCATTGGATCACGCCCGACGGCCGGCCAGGGCCGACCGGCCGGGGCGGCTTTGCCGCCGAAGCCGGGCGCTACCACGTCTACGTCGCCCATTCCTGTCCATGGGCCCATCGGGTGATGATCTACCGGGTGCTCAAAGGCCTGCAATCGGTGGTGTCGCTTTCCATCGCGCAAGCGGAAAAGCACCCCAAGGGTTGGACTTTCCGCGACGGCGACGGCCTGATTCCCGACACCGTCAATGGCGCCCGGCACTTGCACGAGATCTACACCAAGGCCGAACCCAACTACACCGGCCGGGTGACCGTGCCGACGCTTTGGGACAAACACCAAGGCACAATCGTCAGCAACGAATCCTCGGAAATCATCCGCATGTTCGACCAGGCGTTCGACGGCGTCGGCAATGGCGGCCCGGAACTCTATCCGGCGTCGCTCGCCGACGACATCGACGACCTGAACGCGCTGATCTATCGCACGATCAACAACGGCGTCTATCGTTGTGGTTTCGCGACCAGCCAGGCCGCCTACAACGATGCCGTTGGGCCGCTTTTCGAGAGCCTGGATCTGCTTGAGGATCGTCTCTCCCAGCAGCGCTATTTGTGCGGTTCCGAACCGACCGAAGCCGACTGGCGCCTGTTCCCGACCCTTGTCCGCTTCGACATCGCCTATCACGGCAATTTCAAATGCAACATCCGCCGCCTGGCTGACTACCCAAATCTTTGGGCTTACACCCGCGACCTCTATCAACAGCCCGGCATCGCCGAGACCACGGATCTGGAAAAGATCAAGATCGGTTATTACACCATCGCCGCCGTCAACCCGACCGGAATCGTGCCCATGGGCCCATCGATCGATTTCAACGCCCCGCACCGCCGCGGCCGCGCCTATTGACCAACAATACGGCTGGTGGTCATTCGGCACCATTAGGTGCTATTCTCGGCAAAGTTGGCTCGCGCACGTGATTCCGATCACACACCGTGGTCGAGTGAGGCACAGATGGCGCATAGCGATACGAATAGCGCACAGAACAACGCGCAAAATACGAACCTCGAAGATCAGTTACATGTTGCGCTCGACAACATGCCGGGGGCGCTGGTTTATACCGACAAAGACCTCAATGTCGTTTTTTGCAACCAGCCCTTCAAAGAGATGTACGCGGCACCGGAATACCTGCTCCGGCCTGGCCGGCCCTATCCGGAGTTTTTGCGCTATTTGGCCGAACACGGCTATTACGGCGCCGGCGATGTCGAGACTCTCGTCGCCCAACGCGTAGACAGCCTGCGAAATCCGTCCGGCCAAACGTTCGAAGACGTATCTCCGGACGGCCGCGTCTACCGCATTCGCCGTCATGGTGCGGCGGCGGGTGGAACGGTGACCGTGATGACCGACATCACCGAACAAAAACAGGCCGAACGCGATTTGATCGATAAAGAGGCGCAACTGCATCTGGCCCTCGACAACATGCCGGGCGCGTTGGTCTACACGGATGCCGACTTGAACGTCGTCACCTGCAACAATCGTTTCACCGAAATGTACCCCGCACCGAAGGAACTACTCGAACAGGGGCGCCCCTATCCCGAGTTTCTGCGCCACCTCGCGGAGAACGGTTATTATGGCGACGGCGACGTCGAGGCGCTCGTCGCCAAAAGGATCGCTAGCTTGCGTAATCCGACCGGCGAGACGTTCGAAGACCACACGCCGGAGGGCCGTGTCTATCGTATTCGCCGAAGCCGGGTAGCGACCGGTGGTACAGTCACTGTAATGACGGACATCACCGAACAAAAGCGCGCTCAGCAGGCACTTATCGACGCGAAGAAACGAACCGAAGACGCCAGCAATCTGGTCACCGAAAAGAACCAGGCGCTTGAGGCAATCTCCGCGAAACTTGCCAAATACCTGTCGCCGCAAATCTACAATTCGATCTTCAGCGGCAAGCAAGATGTGGAAATAACATCGAAGCGTAAGAAACTGACGATTTTCTTTTCCGACATCGCGGCTTTCACCGAGACCACCGATAACCTCGAATCCGAAGAACTGACAGACGTCCTCAACCACTATCTCACGGAAATGTCGGCCATCGCGCTCGAGTACGGGGCCACGATCGACAAGTATATCGGCGATGCCATATTGCTGTTTTTCGGTGACCCCGAAACAAAAGGCGTCAGCGAAGACGCTAAAGCCTGCGTCATGATGGCGCTCGCCATGCAGCGCCGGATGCGGGAGCTTGAACACGAATGGCGCAGCCGTGGCCTGGAACGGCCGTTTCGCATTCGCATGGGCATCTGTACCGGGTTCTGTACCGTCGGCAATTTCGGCAGCCGCGATCGAATGGACTACACCATCATTGGCAACGAAGTGAATTTGGCCGCACGCCTGGAAGCGGCTGCGGAACCCGGGAGTATTTTGTTGGCGCATGAGACGAACTCTCTGGCACAAGACATCGTCCTGACAGAAGAACAGCCGCCAATGACGGTGAAGGGCTTCATTCGGCCGATTACCAGCTACAAAGTCGTCGGCAGCTACGACGATCTCGTCGATCAGGGCCGGGTCGTGCTGAAAGAACGGGACGGACTGAGGGTCCTGGTCGACCTGACCAAACAAAACAGATCGGAAGCGATTGCGGCCTTAGAAGACGTGCTATTGCAACTGAGAGACTAGCGCAAATCCACCCGCGTGATGACCTCGCGACCGACGCCGCTCTTACTCCTCCAGCGCCGCCAAGCGGCGGCTGAGGAACCGCCGGTCGGCGGCGTTGTCCGTCATGTCCACGGCACGATTATAGGCGGCACGGGCCGCGGTGTGCTTGCCGGCGCGGCGATAGAGGTCGGCGCGGGCGGCGTGGTAGGGCTGATAATGCTCCAGGTCGGCGCGGGTCTCTAGTGCAGCCAGGGCGTCGAGGCCGGCCTCGACG